>Ga0209344_10000982_pt1 | contig 41917 bp, 33 predicted proteins | sample Cruoilmetagenom6_FD_187293 | JGI IMG/M metagenome (GOLD analysis project Ga0209344, IMG submission 187293) | Oil polluted marine microbial communities from Coal Oil Point, Santa Barbara, California, USA - Santa Barbara Oil Seep Sample 6 (SPAdes)... | ecosystem: Environmental > Aquatic > Marine... | reverse complement strand
TACAACTGCCTAACGAAGCTCGTGCTTAGATAGTTCGTCAAACATCTTTTTAGAAATTACCGATTTAGTAAAATTATCTAAAAGGTATTGGTATCCATTGGTTGTAAATTTATCTTGAAGCGCTTTGTCATGCATTAATATCGTCACTTTTTTAGCAAAATCAGTTGCATTACCAACTTTTGCCAAAAGACCAGTTTCGCCATCTACAATAACTTCTGATATGCCACCTGCATCAGCAGCAACAATAGGTACTTTACAAGCATAGGATTCTAATAACACACCTCCTGTAGGTTCATTATTAGATGTAAATAGAAATAAATCAAGCTCAGGTAATAGTTCTGGGACATCACGTCTAAAACCTGTAAAGATAATATGTTCTGTTAACCCTTTTTCATTAACATAATTGCGTATATCTTGTTCCATACTACCTTTTCCAACTAAGATATATTTGGCTTTAATTTTATTTTCTTTTACTAAAATTTCAACCGTATCAACCCAAGTATAGTGGTCTTTAAAACCTGTGAACTCTGCAATATTTCCTATGAGTTTGTAATCTTCAGGAATTTTAAATTCTTTATGCAGCATTCCTGTAGGAGCTTGTTTTTTAAATTTATTAATATCAGTCACACTTCCTATAACGGTAAATCGGCTATGGTCTTTTACAGCAAACTTTAAAGATTCAACTACAGGTTGCGACACACATATAATTTTTTTAATGCCTTTGTAGTTGTATTTCCACTTTCTAAAAAAGTTAGTGTCTACACGTTTTATAAGTGTTCTACAAAGCACTAAAGGTACTTTCATACCATAAATAAAATGCGATAGTACAGCTAAAGTATGTGCTTTACTACTGTGAATAAAAATAACAGATGCTTTCTTCTCTTTGGCGAGTTTTTTAAATGCCTTAGCATAAGATAAACTGTATTCCGATTTGTATTCAAACGGAATTACTTGCATGCCTTTTTCTGTTGCAATGCGATACAATTCTGAATCTATAGGACAAACAATCCATTGGTCTTCAACATAGCCTTCCGCTTTAAAAGCTTCATATAAATAAATGATTTTTTGTTCGTGTCCACGCCAACCATTTGAAGCTGTAAATTGTATTAATCGCATTTAAGAGAGGTTTGATTTTTGGTAAAAATAGGAATTATAAGCTTACTTAATTTTATAAAGTCCTACGGCTTTTTTTAATTTCTTACTCATTAAGACAAAGTTGACATAAAGTTTATTTTTAAAACTTAAATAGCGCCATTCTTTATGGGGAATGATGTGTTTTGAAACCTTAGCGTTGATATCGTCAGAAACAATAAAGTCGGTTTTTATTGCATCCCAACTTACGTTGTCATAACCATCAAACTCGTTGACTTTATTTTTTTCGTGAATAATAGACATCCATAAGCGTTGATTGGCTATTTCAACACGTCTCGATTCTTTTTTCCACATATTATGGTCACTAAACCATACTGTTTTTGGTGTGTCGTTTTTTTCAATCAGGCTTATAAAAGGATTAAAAATATGCTCTTTCTTTCCTAGCATAATATCTGGTGAAACTTGTAGTGAGTATCCTTTTAAAACATCAATAGCCATAAAATCTTGCGATTTAAATTGCTGTTGAATTGTTGCTATATAGTCTTTACGAATACAATCGTCGTTATCAATTCGCGATGTAATAATATAAGGACTGTCTTTGCTATCTTCTGCTATATATGATTTAATAGACGAATGAAAAGCGTCCATGCCATCAATGTAAAAAGCCTTAAAATGTAGGTAAGGTTGTAAAAGCGCTTCAATTTCTGTTTTAAAATCGGCATCGGTTGTCGTGTCAAAAAATAACAACCATTGGAAATCTGTATTGGTTTGGCTAGCAACTGAGGGTAAACAGAAATTACTAAACAAACCAATTCTATGTGTCATCCACTCTCTAGTTAATAATGTTTCGTTATTCTTTGTGACGTCCCAATTTTTATTTTTGAGATTAAAGCGAGTGATGAGATAGTGTTTAAACATAGGAGATTATTAGATGACACAAATTTACAGAAATATTTGGAAGTCTTTCAGCTATAATTGAAGCGGCTTTTAATCTTTTGTCCAAAGAATTAAATACCTACTTTTGCAGTCAAAGATTACTATTATTTATATGTCAGTAACTGTAAAAATTCATGATAATTCTGCACTAACTAAAGATCAGTTAATGAGTGCCATTAAAAATTTTGACCAACAAGGTGAAATGATTGGTAATGGTTATAGGAATGTTATAAAAATACTGACTATTGGTGGAGAACGCTACAATATAAAAGAATTTAAAGTCCCTAATTTAGTTAATAAAATTGTCTATAAATTTTTTAGAAAAAGCAAAGCAGAGCGTTCGTTCTTATATGCAACACGTTTGCTTAAAGCAGGTATTTTAACCCCATCACCAGAAGCTTTTGTTGAATATAAGTCGGCATTTACTTTCGGTAGTAGTTATTATATCAGTAAGCAATTAACATACGACTTTACAATACGAAAGCTTATTGATGAGCCAGAATGTGATGATTATGATAATATCTTAAGGCAGTTTACACAATTCACTTACAGGTTGCACGAAAATGGTATTCATTTTTTAGATCATTCGCCAGGTAACACATTGATAAAAAAAGAAGATGGAGTTTATAAATTTTATTTGGTAGACCTTAATCGAATGGATTTTAAAACCTTGAGTTATGATGAACGATTAGCCAATTTTGCACGCTTATCTCCTAAGGATTATATGCTGGATATTATTAGCGATGAATATGCTAAGTTAATCGGGAAGCCGCATGATGAAGTTAGAGAACGTATGTATTTCTTCTCTCAAAAATTTTCATCAAGTTTTAAAAAGAAAGAAGCGTTTAAACGAAAGTATTATTTCTGGAGAAAGAAAAAACGTTAAGGTTTTTTATATAACTCACGCAATTTAGAATACTTTAAAAATGTAATATTTGCGGTTTGTACACAAATAACAAATCCATTAAACCCATCTAAAAAACCTAATCTTAGAACATAAGATTTAAAAAAGGCCCAAGTTGGATTGCATATAATTTTCCAAAGAGGAGCTTTTTTTTCTTTCTCCATATAAGCTTTAGCTGCAATCGTAGAGAAGTATTCTGTTTTTTGATTAAACTCGGAATACGTTTGATATGTTTTGTGTAAAATATCACCTTTTAAGTGGCCTGTTTTAGCGTTGGTATCAAAAAGTTGTACATTATCGTGCGGATTAATGCCTTGCCATTCCGCTTTTCTTCTATCAAAAATCCTAAGTTTTTTATTTGGGTACCAATCCGAATGTTTAATCCATTGTCCACAGAAATTATTAAAACGATTGGCATAATAACCGTCAAATTTCCAGTTCGATTTTAGATTTATAATCGATTTTTGAAGGGGGTCAGATAAGGCTTCATCTCCATCTAAAGAGACCACATAGTCATAATTAGCTTGAGATAAAGCAAAATTCTTTTGTTCTATATAGCCTAAGAATTTTTGTTCAATAAAAACCACGTTAAACTGTTCGCAAATAGCCTTGGTGTTATCAGTAGAAAAAGAATCTACCACCACAATTTCATCAACAACACCTACTAAAGACTGCAAACATTGCTCAATGTTGCGTTCTTCGTTATACGTAATAATGACTCCAGATAGTTTTAACATTGTATTAATTTCTCAGTTGTAAAAATAGTATTTTTGTGCTATGCAATCTAATTCACAAGCATCTGTAATTATTAGTACCTACAATCAACCAGAATGGTTAGCTCTGGTATTGTATAGTTATAGTATTCAAACGGAAAATAATTTTGAAATTATCATCGCAGATGATGGTTCTGATGAGCGAACAAAAGCTGTAATAGATAAATGTTCTTCAGAGACAGAATTAAAAATTACGCATGTTTGGCATGAAGATAATGGTTTTCAGAAAACAAAAATTTTGAATAAAGCGATTGTAGCATCACACTCAGACTACCTTATTTTTACGGATGGAGATTGTATTGCCAGACAAGATTTTGTAGAAACACATCTTAGATTACGCAGACCTAATTGTGCCCTTTCAGGTGGCTATTTTAAATTGGTAGCGTCTATTTCAAATGCTATAACTAAGACTATTATTTCTAAGCAAAAGTGTTTTGATAAAGATTGGTTAATTGCTGAAGGACAACCTAAAAGTTTTAAATTCAATAAATTAACTAAGTCTAAATCTAAAGCAAACATTTTAAATAAAATAACACCAACTAAAGCCACTTTTGATGGTATGAATGTCTCCTGTTTTAAATCTGACATTTTAGCTGTTAATGGTTTTGATGAACGTATGCAATACGGAGGAGAAGATAGAGAAGTAGGTGAACGTATGATGAATAATGGTGTTAAGTTTATACAAGTACGTTACAGTACTATTTGTGTACATTTGCATCATGAAAGACCTTATAAAAATGAAGAAGCAAGAGCTTTGAATGAACAAATAAGGAAAGAAACAAAACAAAAGAAAGTAACCTATACCAGTTTTGGTATTAAAAAAGAATAGACAATGGCACTACCTAAAATAACAGTGATTATTGCAACCTATAATAAAATAGATTGGTTAGAGAAAGTCCTTTACGGTTATAGCGTTCAGACTTATAAAGATTTTGATATCATTATTGCAGACGATGGTTCTACTAGTGAAACCAAAGGTCTAATCGATAGATTTAAAGCAGATTATCCCGTAAATATAACACATGCTTGGCATGAAGATAAAGGGTATAGACGTCAAAAAATATTGAATGAAGCCATTGTTATGGCTAAAAATGAATATATTTTATTCACTGATGGAGATTGTATTCCGCGTAAGGATTTTGTAGAAACGCATGCTAAATTTGCTGAAAAAGGGTATTTCTTATCTGGTGGTTACTGTAAGCTTAATATGGATTTAAGTGAAACCATTTCTGAAAATGATATTACGTCTCACAATTGTTTTGATGTCAAATGGTTAAAATCTAAAGGTGAATTAGGGAGTAAAAATACTCTGAAATTATCGGTTAAAGACGGATTAGCTAGCTTTTTAGACGTGGTAACACCAACAGGAGCGACCTTTAATAACTGTAATTCTTCTGCTTGGAAATCAGATTTAATTGCCATTAATGGTTACGATGAGCGTATGCAATATGGTGGGCCAGACAGAGAATTGGGAGAGCGCTTAGTGAATTTTGGAATGAAGACGAAGCAAATACGTTATAAAGCAATCGTTTTACATTTAGATCATGCTAGAGGCTATAAGACACAAGAATCTTTAGATCGAAATTTAGCCATTAGAGCTAAAGTGAAAAAAGAAAATTTAAAATGGACACCATTCGGAATTAAAAAAGATTAATGCAACCGTTTTAAAAAAGCCTTTAAATTACTTTCAAAAAAAGCGGGCTTAAAATCTAAATACAATTCTGTAGCTTTTGATTTTAATACTTTAGGGTGTTCAATATTTAGATATGGTTTATTGTCATAATCTTTAAGATGAACAGAAACGTATTTTATATTGTCGTCAAACATATTCCAAGCCTCTTTCTTTATCCAAGGTGAGAATATGGTAAATGTTGGAATATAAAGTGCTTTGGCCATATTTATGGCTCCGCCTTCATTGCCTATTAAGGCGTCACAATGCGAGGTTATAGCCAAAAAATCTCTTAAAGATTTTCCAAAGACATCAAAATAAATATGTTTTTGAGTTTCTGGAGAGCATAATTCTAAAATAGCTTTAGCGTCTGCTTCTTGTTTTGGAATGTAATTAAATAAAATCTGACTAGTGGGTTGTTCTAATACGATTTGGTTAATCACCTTTGCCATATATTCAAAAGGATAGGTTTTGTTGTGGCCGCTACCTAAGACACCAATCATAAATAGGGGGTTATCCAAATCAATAGCGCTAGATTCTAAAAATTGTTTAGCGTTATTTTTTTCATCTTCTGTGAGATATATTTTTGGTCGTACAATTTTTAAAGCATCAATGTCTAAAGGTTTTAACAGTTGTAAACGATTTTCAATCGCTAGACCAGCATTTGTATGTGCTTTGCTTTTATGTTTAAAAGTGTGAGTATAGATAAACGATTTTTTCCCTTTATCGATAGATATTTTAATTTTTGCTTTAGATAAAAAAGTCATGAGTTTACTCGATAATTTAGAGTAAACATCAATAACGACATCAAAATTTTGCTTGTTTAAATCTTTAGCAAATTTATAAAGTTGGAATTTGCTCTTTTCGTGTTCCGGAGTGAAAAAATGAAAATAATCAATAAAAGGATTGTTTTTAACCACAGGAAAAGTGTGCGAATTAATCACATAGTGTAATTCTGCTTTAGGATATTTATGTTTTATAGCTTCAAATAAAATACTTGTAGCCAAAACATCACCAATCATTTTTTGTTGAATAACTAAAATTTTCATTCTTCAAGTTACAAGAAATCCAACTGAAAATCAATAGCTCTCAGTTGGATTGTTATAGGTTTATTTTTTTAGAGCTCATATAACCAGTTAAACAGCTACATCATACTCACGTAAAGCGTCATTTAAAGATGTTTTCTTATTTGTACTCTCTTTACGCTTACCAATTATTAAAGCACAAGGAACTTGGTATTCGCCAGCAGCAAATTTTTTGGTGTAGCTGCCAGGAATAACTACAGAGCGCGCAGGAACAACACCTTTAGTTTCTATAGGCTCATCACCAGTTACATCTATAATTTTTGTACTCATTGTTAATACTACATTAGCACCTAAAACAGCTTCTTTTTCTACACGTACGCCTTCAACAACAATACAACGAGAACCAATAAAAGCACCATCTTCAATAATAACAGGAGCAGCTTGTAAAGGCTCTAACACACCACCAATACCAACACCACCAGAAAGGTGAACGTTTTTACCAATTTGTGCACAACTACCAACCGTTGCCCATGTATCTACCATAGTACCTTCATCTACATAAGCGCCAATGTTTACATAACTTGGCATTAAAATAGTACCAGAAGAAATGTAAGCTCCATGTCTAGCTACAGCATGTGGTACAACTCTAATTCCTTTTGCTGCATAACCACGTTTTAGTGGGATTTTATCATGATATTCAAAAATTCCAACTTCAAATGTTTCCATTTTCTGAATTGGAAAATATAAAACAACTGCTTTTTTTACCCATTCGTTTACCTGCCACCCATCATCAGTTGGTTCTGCGACACGTAAGGTGCCCGCATCAACAAGATCTACGACGCTTTTTATCGCTTCAATAGTAACGTTGTTAGTTAAGAGAGAACGATCGTCCCAAGCATTTTCTATTACAGATTGTAGTTGTTTCATATGTATCTATTTTATTGTTTTATTAAAGTCACATGTTGTTGGCTATTTATTATTAATCATGATAATAAAGCTTATACATGCTCATTTCTGTAGAAAAAATTAAGTTCAAAGATAAGTCCATAACCACCCATCAAAAAATATTTTTTAAATAAATGTGACCTATTCAAAATACAAGTGTCTTATAGAATATTAAATGGAGGGTAATTTATTTTTAACTTTTATCTGATAATTTAATTAATAGCTAGTATAGAAAACCCCTATCCCCGTAATTTAAGGGGTTTTCTTTTTTTTAGGAAGATATGTGACTTAAGTAAAAATGAAGTGTCTTATAGATACATTGATAAAGTGATTTATTTTTTGAGGGAATAAAATCATAACATTGGTTTGATTAGATTGGTTATCTATGGAAACGCTTCTTTTTTTAAGGAAGCGTTTTTTAATTACTGTATCTTTGCACTTATGGGAAGAATTTTAGCCATTGATTTTGGTACAAAACGAACAGGTTTAGCGGTTACAGACGAAATGCAAATTATTGCTTCTGGTTTAACCACAGTTGATACTAAGGAGTTACTACAATTTTTAAAACACTATGTTTCTACTGAAAAAGTTGAGAGATTTGTAGTTGGCTTACCTAAGCAAATGGATAATACAGCATCAGAAAGTGAAGTTTATATTCAGAAGTTTTTAGAAAAATTAAGTAAAAGCATTCCTGAAATTCCTGTAGATCGAGTTGATGAGCGTTTTACATCTAAAATGGCTTTTCAAACGATGATTGATAGTGGGTTGAAGAAAAAGCAGCGACAAAATAAAGCCTTAATTGATGAGATTAGTGCAACACTTATTTTGCAGAGTTACCTTTCTAGTATTTAGTAAATAAATGTAAAGTGTTGAAAATTTGCGTCTTTGCTACTTAGCGAGAACGTCTATGGGAATTTAGTTTTTGAAATTTGAAATTATATTCTTTAAAATTGATACTTTTGCACTCGAAAATAAACGAATTATGATTTTACCAATCGTTGCCTATGGAGATGCTGTTTTAAAGAAAAAAGCAAAAACCATTGATAAAGATTATCCAAAGTTAAATGAGCTAATTGAAAACATGTACGAAACCATGTATGGTGCGTATGGTGTTGGTTTAGCAGCACCTCAAATAGGATTAGCTATTCGTATGTTTTTAGTTGATGCGAGTCCCTTTGCTGACGACGACAGTCTTTCTGAAGAAGAGCAAGAACAACTTAAAGGTTTTAAAAAAACATTTATAAATGCTCAGATTTTAGAAGAAGAAGGAGAGGAGTGGGCTTTTAACGAAGGCTGTTTAAGTATTCCAGATGTAAGAGAAGATGTTTTTAGAAAACCTAAGATTAAAATTCAATATCAAGATGAGAATTTTGATACTCATGTTGAAGCGTACGACGGTTTAATTGCAAGAGTAATTCAACATGAATATGATCATATTGAAGGTGTATTGTTTACTGATAAATTGTCGTCATTTAAAAAGCGTTTAATAAAAGGGAGATTGACTAATATTTCAAAAGGTAAAATTAAAATTGATTACAGAATGCGTTTTCCTGCAATGAGCAAGAAACGTTAATACAATATATATGAGCTTAGACAAAATTTTATCCATTTCTGGAAAACCAGGTTTATACCAAATCGTAACACAGACTAGAACAGGTGCTGTTGTAGAATCTTTAATAGACAAAAAAAGAATCACAGTTGGTGCACATAGTAATATTAGCATTCTTAGTGAAATTGCAATTTATACGCTAGCAGAAGAAGTGCCTTTAAAAGATGTGCTTAAAAAAGTAAAAGACAAAGAGAATGGACAGCCAACATCTATCAGTCATAAAGATGGAAAAGATGTTTTAGAAGAATTTTTCTTTGAAGTATTGCCAGATTATGATGAAGATCGTGTGTATCCTTCTGACATAAAAAAAGTGGTACAGTGGTATAATTTACTTCAAAAAAATGATCTTTTAGATGCGCTTGAAGAATCTAAAACCAACAATGATACTTCTGAGGAAGAAGAATAAACATGTCTAATAAAACAGCTCAATTAAAAGCCTTTGAACGTTTGTTACATATCATGGACGAGTTGCGAGAGCAATGTCCTTGGGATAAGAAGCAAACAATGGAATCTTTACGTCATTTAACTATAGAAGAAGTTTACGAACTTGGAGATGCTATTCTTGATAACGACTTAGAAGAGGTTAAAAAAGAATTGGGCGATGTTTTACTTCATATTGTGTTTTATTCTAAAATAGGGAGTGAAACCAATAACTTTGATATCGCCGATGTTTGTCATAGTATTTGTGATAAGCTTATAGATCGTCATCCTCATATATATGGTGATGTGGTTGTAAAAGATGAAGAAGAAGTAAAACGTAATTGGGAACAATTAAAGCTTAAAGAAGGCAAAACAAGTGTGCTTGAAGGTGTTCCAAAAAGTTTACCAGCTATGGTAAAAGCAAGTCGCATACAAGATAAAGTTGCAGGAGTAGGATTTGATTGGGAAACACCTGAACAAGTCTTTGAAAAAGTAGAAGAGGAGCTAGCCGAACTAAAAGTTGAAATTTTAAAAGGCGACCAGGATGCTATTGAAAGTGAGTTTGGCGACGTTATGTTTTCAATGATAAATTACGCACGTTTCCTTAACGTAAATCCTGAAAATGCTTTGGAGCGCACTAATAAAAAATTCATTAAACGCTTTCAATATCTAGAAAGCAAAGCCAAAGCCTTAGGTAAGTCTTTAAAAGACATGACACTTTCTGAAATGGATGTGTTTTGGGAAGAGGCAAAACTGTTATAAAATTCCTGATAATTTATAAATTCCTGTAACAAATTAGAGCCGTTTAGCCTCTGTCTACGCAGTGTAAAACAGTAAACATGCTGTGTTTTACTATCTAAATCATAAAATTTTCTAAAAATTTAAAATAGAAACATCCAAAACGAATTTCTGTGCGTAAATACTTTATATAAAAACAAAAAACGTTTTTATAATCTTAGTAGGAGATCTTAATTATTATTTTAAGCGGTTATAATTAAGGTTAATTTAGTTTAGTTAGGGCAAAACCCATCTGTAGAGACAGATGGGTTTTGATATGTTATGGCTTTAATGAGCCTATTTTTTAATTTATTGATGTGGATTCTCAATATAAATAAAGAAGCTTAATTTTTTATAAGCTTTTTTCTAAAGATGTTTCCGTTAGTGTTTTTTATCTCAATAATATAATTGCCAGAATTTAGATCTTGGATATTTATTTCCTGATTTAATTTAGACTGCCCATTTTTAACAATTCTACCTAATACATCTATAATGTTAAATGTAATAGCTTCTGTTACATTTTCATTACTAGTAATTGTAATAGCATCACTAGTTGGGTTAGGAAATAATTTTAATTCAGGCTTTATTTCAAAAGTTGGTGTGCTTAACGTTTGATCTTCAGCCATAATATTATCAATATCTAATATGGCATCTATAGGTTCTGATTCCCACGAAGGAACAGCATTGTGTAATATTCTCATTTCTTCAACTCCTTGACTTCCACTCCCAAAAGTAACGGCATAATTAAAAGTATCAGACAGTGCTGTAATGTTTTCTTCAAGTATAGAAAAGGAAATTCGTTTCCATCCTTCGTTTGGTAAAACAGCTATAGCATTAGTAGTACTACAACGATAAATAAGACCATAATCAGTTTGAAAAGAAAGTCTCAAAAAAATAACATTAGAACCAGAGTTTCTAACATCCATTGATATATATTTTACACGACTTGAAAGATTACCTTGATAGTAATTGCCCTGCCACTGTGCATTGTTTTTAGTCATTAATTCGAGGTCTGAACCTGAGCCACTAGAAGTGACACGTAAAAAATTGTCCTCGTCACCTAAAGGTCCTCCGTTGTAAATGTTTTCATTTGGTATGGAACTGTTTTTTGTCCAATTGCCCATTGTGTAGTCTTCAAAGTCATCAACTTGATTTAACGCAACTTGTGATAATACTACAGTGGGTACGCATAATAGTAAAAAGGGTAATAGTTTTCTCATAATTTTTTTTGGTGTTAATATTTAGTTTTTCTTTTTAATGGACTATGCTATAAAAAAATTATAGCACTACTTTTTCCTTTAGCATTAAAGCAAAAGCTTTTGGCTCATGACAAAATCAACGGTCATAAGTTGAAGCACTCTGTTTATGTTAATTGTGATTTTAATTATACATCCCCCGAACTTTAGCCAGCTTGGCTTTCCAAGTATCTAATTCTTTTTTATGGTTAGCAATATTTTTGTGTACATCTTTTACTAACGGATTATCTGATTTTACATTAGAGAAAAACTGTAAATTATTTTCCAATTGATTAATTTCAGATTTTATCTCATCAATTCTCTTTTTGATAAAGTTATACTCATTGTCAAGTAATCTTGTATCATCAGGATTAGCTAAATTCTCAAGCTTGCTTTCAAACTTAATCATGTCTAATTTAGACTTATCCATTTTTAGCTTATCAAAGGCATCATCTATTGCTTTGTAGAATTTACCATCAATGTAACGTTTGGTTTGTGGTACATGACCAATTTCTTTCCATTCAGAAATTTTAGCTTTTAAAACGTCAATATCGGTTTTAGGATCATCTGTAAGCTCTAAGGTTTTTAAAGCATCTAGAAGCTTAACTTTTTTGTCGAAAGCATCATATAAGTGTTGGTCTTGTGCTTTACGCTCTGCATGCATTCTGTCAAAATAATGGTTACAAGCTCCTTTAAACTGCTTCCAAATTTTATCGCTATCTTTTCTTGGGACATGACCTATTTTTTTCCATTCATTCTGAATTTTCTTCATCAATGGAGTTACCGTTTTAAAGTCGTCACTGTCTTTATGTTCTTCTGCAATTTGAATTAAATCCTTTTTCTTTTTAAGGTTATTGTATTGATCTTTCTTTAAATCTTTGTAGAAGTTATTTTTGCCACGATTAAAAGTTCTTACAGCATCTTTAAACTTTGCCCAAGTTTGTTCGTTTACTTTTAATGGTACTTTTCCGGCTTTGAAAAAAGCATCTCTTAAAACTTCAATGTCTTTAATTTTTTTCTGCCATGCACTATGTGAATTACCTTTGTCTTCAGCAATTTTCACTATTAGTGCTATAATTTCTTCTTTGCGTTCAAGATTTTTTTCGTGGGCTTTATCTATATCAGCATAATAAGCTTGGCGCTTATCGTGTATGGTTTTTGTTGCATTACTGAAGCGTTCCCAAATAGCTTCTCTGTGTTCTTTACTAACAGGTCCAAGCTCTTCTTTCCATAATTTATGTAAGACTTGTAATTCTCTAAATGAACGATTGGTGTTTTCGTCTTGTGCTAATTCTTCAGCACGTTCTATGATTTTTAATTTTTGATCATAGTTGTGTTTAAAGTCCATATCTCTCAAATCATTATTGAGGTGTAGAAAGTCATAGAAACGTTCTACGTGATGATGGTAAGTATTCCAAGCATTATTGTATTTGTCTCTAGGAATTGGGCCAGCATTACGCCATTTTTCTTGTAATTCTTTAAAGTGCTTATAGGTTGTGCCCATGTTTTCTTCAACACTAAGCAGGCCTTTTATGTCTTCTATAATTTGTAGTCTATCGTCTAAGTTTTGCTTGAGGTTTTGCTCACGCTCCTTATAATAGGCATTTATTTTTTGTTTGTATTCCTTATAAAGTGAATTGAAACGTTTTTTGGTGTCGTTGGTATAATAGAAATCTATTTCATTACCACCTTCTGCAATAAACTCTTCTTTTTTCTCGTCTAAAAGTTCACTGAATTTAGCATTGAATTCAGTTTTAATTTCATTAACGTGCTTTGAAATGGTCTGAATTTTATGATTTTTCAGGAGTCTGCTGATTTCGGTTGTCAGCTCATCCATAGTCATGGCATGATAATCTTTTTCTTCAACTTCATGACGTTCTGCATTAGACTCGTCTTCGGCATCTTCAGCATTTGAAGCTTCTATTTCTTCAACGTGATTGTCTTTGGTCGAATCCGTTTTTGTTTCAATTTCTAGAGCCTCGTCAGTTGAGGTTATTTCAGTTTCAACGTTAGAAGTTGTTTCTTGTGTTGGAGTAGTTTCGTTAGATACTACTTCTTTTTTTCCATCTGCTTCTTGCAGGTTATCATTCTCAGACATGTGTCAATTTTTTTATATAGGAGGTTAAAGATACTAACTAGTAGCTGAATTACAAAGGGATTTGCAGATTGTAGTAATATTATTGAGCGTTTAGGGCTTATTCCATATTTCCCAAGATTTTTCGGCCTGTAATCGTAACATCTCTAAGCCATTAATAGTTGTAGCTCCTTTTAAACGTCCTTGGTTTAAAAACTTAGTTTCTTCTGGATTGTAGATAAGGTCGTATAAAATGTGATTTTCACATAAAGCTTCGTAAGGTATATCTGGACATTTATCTACATTTGGAAATGTGCCAATTGGAGTACAATTAATTATAATAGTATGTTCTGAAATGATTTTTTTAGTCAAATCTGAATATAAAAAACGAACCCCTTCTTTATGAGAACGCGATACAAAATTTAATTTAATGTCTAGCTTTTTAAGCGCATAAGCAATGGCTTTAGAAGCGCCTCCAGTGCCTAAAATTAAAGCCTTTTTATGATGTGATTTTAAATGTGGTTGTATAGAATTTTTAAACCCGTAAAAATCGGTATTATAACCTATTAGTTTTTTGTTTTTTGTAAGCCTGATGGTGTTTACTGCTCCTATTTCTTGTGCTTTTTTATTGAGTTTATCAAGTAAAGGTATTACTTGTTCTTTATAAGGAATAGTTACATTAAGTCCTTTTAAATTTGAGGTGCTTGTTATAACTTCTGAAAGTTCATCTATAGATTGTAAGTCAAAATTTACATAAGAGTGCCGTAAATTTTCAGTTTCAAACTTGGTTTTAAAATAACTTCTAGAAAAGGAGTAGGAGATGTCTTTACCTACGAGTCCGAATTTAAGTTTTGAGTTGTCTTGTGCGTTGTCCATACCATTCTAATCCTAAAACTATGAGGATTCCTAAGGCAATATAAGCAATTGCAATGTAAGTTTGCGTATTCAAATCTGGTAAAAAGCGTTGGTAATTGGCAATAATTTGTTTTCCAGTTGAATCCAAAATAAGTGAACCTTCAAGATTTGTTTTGTAAATCGTTTCTTTCCAAGGCCAAACCACACCAAGTGAGCCAATTATAAACCCCATTATAGTTGCTAAAGTAATGTTTTTATAATGTTTTAGAATATAGTTTAGGATATGAGAAAAGGTTACTAAACCAACAACAGAACCCAAAGTAAAAACAGCTAAAACTTTTAGCATTCGTATTCTTACGGCATTGTGTATAAATTCAAAATTACCACTAAAAATATCAAATACAGTATCGTAAAGTGCATTTACAGAATCGACTAAGAGCAATACATAATTGCCTAATAGAATAAGAATAAATGACCCAGAAAATCCTGGTAATGTCATGCCGGAAACGCTTATAATTCCACAGAAAAATACAAAAAAGAGATTGTCGTTTTCTTTAGCAGGATCTAAGAAGCTAATGCTAATTCCTGCTATAGCACCGAGCGTTAGCGCTAAAATAGTGGTTCTATTCCATTCTTTAAAATCTTTACTTATGTAGTAAATGGAACCTAGAATCATTCCAAAAAAAGTACTCCAAACATAGAGTTCGTAATGTACAATGAGGTAATCTAATAGTTTAGAAACGCTAAAATAGCTTACTATCATACCTAAGAATAATAGGCTTAAAAATTTACCATTGATGTAACGATAAAAGCTTTTAAACCTTCCGTTAAGTAATAGTCTAAAAGCTGTTTTGTTAACACGTTGTAGTGAGTAGATAAACTCTTCGTAAAAACCGGCGACAAAAGCAACCACTCCTCCAGAAACACCAGGAACTTTGTTTGCAGCTCCCATAGCCAAACCTTTAATGACCAGGAATATACGATCTTTAAGGGCTCTTGTGCTTTGCATTACACCTTGTCTTTTTGTTTTCCTAAAGTTTCTAAAACAAGAATTGCAGCAAAACCAATAATAATAAATACAATAGCCATTACTATCTCATTATCTCCACTATAGGAAGACGGTAAAATACTTTTGTCTAGTAAGGTTACTACTTCTCCTTCAGAATTTACGCGTGTTTTTAAAACCTCTTTCCAAGGCCATATTTTGTTTAAAGACCCAATCATAAAACCAGTTAAGATGGCTAATGTTAGGTTTTTATGATGCTTAAACATCCAGTTTAGCGCTTTAGAAAAGACTTTAAGTCCAATGACAGCACCAACGGCAAGTAATACAAATTTAAAAAGAGCATCTTTAAAAAGTTCCATGTTACCATTAAGTAAACCATCTCTTAAATTGTTAATTGTATCTATTGCTGTTTGGTATGCTCCAAGAATAAGTAAAATAAAAGCACCAGAAACACCAGGTAATATCATAGCTATTATGGCAATAAAACCACAAAACAACAAATAGAATGGACTGTCTGGAGAAGCAAACGGTTCTGCTAGTGTAATGTAAAATGATAAAATAGAAGTAATAATAATTGCAATTACTAATTTTAACGACCAACCATTAATTTGTTTAGCGATGTAAAGAATACTTGCTAAAACAAGTCCAAAAAAGAAAGACCAAAGTAAAATAGGTTCATTATGTAGTAGCCATTTTATCAGTTTTGCTAAGGATAAAATGCTAATAGCAATTCCTGAAAATAGAGCTAATAAAAAATTACCGTTAATAGAATTCCAAGCGGTTTTAAAGCCATCTTGTTTCCAAACTTTAAAAACATTTAGATTTACTTTGTCTATACTTTCTATAAGTTCTTCGTAAATACCAGAAATAAAAGCAATAGTTCCTCCAGAAACACCTGGAACAACATCTGCAGCTCCCATAGCAATACCTTTAAAAGTGATGGCTAAATAATCTATAAATCGTCTTTGCATTCTTTTGTAAAATAAGTGCTGCTAAGGTAAGATTTTTTTTAGTTTGATGTCTTTTTAGCTTCTGAAATTATAGCCTTAATTAAAGGTCTATCTGTGAGTTGAGGAAATAATTCTGAAATAATAAAACTATAGTCAATATTAAGACATGTGGCGTTTTTTAGATGGAAACGGCCTTCTTCAGGTTGATATACCATAAAGTAGAGTCCTGCTAAACGATACTCAACTTCTGGGCTTTCTGGATAGAATTCTGTCGTTTGTAATAAATTGAAAATAGCAGCTTGGTACTCGCCAAGTTCAATTAAGATATCTGTTCTATTTAACCAAGTATCTAATTCGTAATTTCCTAGTTCTAAAGCGCGTTTGTAACCTTGTTCTGCTTCTTCAAGAAAATTTAAATGTTTGTTTACTGTGGCATACAATTTCCAATATAACACATTGTCTCCGTCAATTGCAACGGCTTTTTTTATGTAATCAAGTGCGCTTTGGTAATCGTGACGTTTGAGGTAAAATTTAGTAATTGCAATCCAACCTTTATCTAGTAAAGCATCTTCATCAATCGTTTTTTTGAAAAACTGAATAGCTAAATCACTCTGTCCAAGTTTTGAATAACAATAGCCAATTCTCAAAAGCGCAAAAGAAGTAGGATCTTCTAAAGCTAAAGTGATTTTATAATTTTCAATCGCTTCTTCGTACTTTTTTAGTTTTTCTAAAACTTTACCTTTTTCAATATAAGCTCCGACAAAAGTATCATCAGAAATAATTGCAAAATCAAAAGCTGCACTTGCTTTGGCATATTCGTTAATAGCAAAATATTGTCTGCCTAATTGATGCCAGGCAACTTCGCAATAAGGGTTAGTATCTAGGAATTCATTCAGGTATTCTATTGCTTCAGAATTTTTATTTAAAAAATCGTAGCAGTAAATTATATTATGAAGTGCAGAATAATCTGTAACATCACTTTCTAGACATTTTTTAAAATAGATAATAGCATCATCAAACTGATCTAGGAATAAATATTCCATACCTACCAAAGCGTACAAATCTGCATCATCTTCTGGTGAGTTAGACATGTCAATGGCAATAAGTAATGTATTTATTGCTTTTTGATGCTCATCTTGCTTAGATAATACATTTGCTTTTTGAATGAAAATCTCTTCGTTAGTAGGTTCTAAACTATGAAGTTTATCGAGAAGTTCATTGGCTTCTGCAAACTTATTCTCAATAACCAATATTTCTACTTGAAATAACCTGAGGTTAATAGATGTAGGGTGTTGTTCTAAACCTAATTTTATAGCACGTTTAGACAAAGCAATTTTACCATTTTCAAGATAATGATGAATAATGTTCTCAAATTCGGCCGAATCAAAGAACAATATATTATTGGTCTTTAACATCGATTCAAATCGAGTAAGTGGAAAATTTTCGTCTTCGTGACTGTACTGCATATATGGATTAATATTTCACCGAAATAAAATTACAGTTATCCTTTAGTCTACATTGCTTTTTGAGCGAATGTTTTTAACAAAGTAGTTAACATTAAAACCCCACTTTATTTGTTGTGGCTTAAGAATCTGTAATTTAGTAACTTGTGTATTGAAGGATATGTTTAGATATTGTCTAATATTGACTTAATAATACGACAGCCTTCAATTATTTCATCATTTGAGATGGTTAGTGGAGGTGTAATTCGGATAGCTTTTGGTTCAAAAAGTAACCAAAATAGGATTAATCCTTGGTTTTGAGCTTCTAAAATAACCTGACTTGTAAGGTCTGCACTTTCTGTTAAAGCGGCTAACATTAATCCACGACCTCTAATTTCTTTGATGTGTTTATGCTGAAGGTGTTTTCTTATTAATGCTTCTTTTTTTAAGGTTTCAGCAATGAGATTAGACGCTGTTATTTCTTTTAAAGTAGCTAAAGCAGCAGCAGCAATTACAGGATTGCCTCCAAAGGTTGTGATATGTCCAAGTTTAGGATTGTCGCTTAAAGTACTCATCATTTCTGTTGAGGCGGTAAAAGCTCCAATGGGTAAACCGCCTCCTAAGCCTTTGCCTGTAACAACAATATCTGGTTGGCAGTTGTAGTTTTCAAATCCAAATAGCTTTCCCGTTCTGCCAATTCCTGGTTGAATTTCGTCAAGAATAAATACAGCTCCAACGGCATTGCAACGTTCTTGAACTTTAGCTAAATAATTATTAATAGGTTCAATAAAGCCTGCTCCTCCTTGAATGGTTTCTAAAATAACTGCAGCTGTGTTTTCTGTAATTTGAATTAAATCGCTTTCTGAGTTAAATTCAATATGTTTTATGTCTGGAATTAGTGGTAGAAAAGGGTGTTTACGTTCTTCGTAATCCATTAAGCTTAATGAGCCTAATGTGTTGCCATGATAGGCATTTTTTGCAGCAATTATTTCTGAACGCTGTGTATAACGTCTTGCTAATTTTAGGCTACCTTCAATAGCTTCAGTACCAGAATTAACTAAATAGGTAGATTCTAATGGTTTTGGCAAATGTGCAGCGATGAGTTTAGATAATTCAACAGCAGGTGCTTGAATATACTCACCATATACCATGACATGAAGGTATTTGTCCAATTGCGTTTTTACAGCGTCAATGACTTTAGGGTGTGCATGTCCTAGGCTACAAGCAGAAACACCTGCAACAAAATCTAGATACGCTTTAGCGTTGGTATCATAAATATAAGAGCCTTTAGCATGGCTTATTTCCATGGCTAATGGATGTGGTGTTGTCTGGGCTTGGTATTTAAAAAAGTCTGTTTTCAATTAGTCTTTTTCTTTTTTTGATTGTAAGGGTTTTGCTTTTTTTAACGTTGCTTTTAAAGGGGCCGTCGTTGTTTTTTTAGGTAAATTCCGAGCTGCTTTGTTGTCTTTTTTTGGTGTTGCTTTTCCGGCTTCTTCAACACGTTTGGTGGTGTTGTCATCAATAAATTCTTCGGCAGGAACGTAATCTTCTAAGCCTTTAATTATTGGCAAATCTAATGGAGGATCGTCTTTAAATAAATCTTCAACTGAGAGTGGGCGCTCTTCGCCTCGCCAATCAAAACCTCTTAATTGTCTTGCGCTTTTAGGGAAATCTGTCTCAGGAAAAATATCTCCATCAATTTGGTTAATAAAGCGTACTTCCTCAACAGCTTGGTCAATAATTTTAACATTAATACTACCAGATTTTGACTTTTGAATACCAATTAATTCATTGTCGTCATTCCGTAAATAGCGAATGGTTTCTGCATTTTTGAGTACATCAACATTGTATAGTTCATTGTCTTTAAATAAACCAATTAGTTGTTGTCCTTTTATTTGGTTGAAACCATCTTTGCTTATAGTGTCTTTGCTAACTAAAAAAGCATTGTTGAATACTTTTAACGAATCGAGTTGTTCCGTTTTAACGTTAGAAATTAAATGAATAGTATCTCCTGTCATTTGATTTTCTATATTCCAGAGTACAGGTTTGCGCTGTATTGCAAATGCATCTGTAGAACTAAATCGGCTGAGATTTATCATTTGTGTCAATCCCGTTTTGTGATCTACGTGAATAGAGTCTGATTTACCTGCTAAGTCGCTTTTGTATAATTTTACATTGTAAAAAGCTCTTGTGATTCTGTGATCTTCTTTACCTGTAACCAATAAGGTGTCTGCGTGCATATAAACAGAATCTTTTTCTTGAACGGTTATGGCTAGAGCTCTTTTGGTAATATACATAGAGTCTTTTTCGCGCCAGACTTCAGCATAATGGCCTTTTACAATACTTTTATTTAAAGTGTCTGTTACAGTAATATTATTAGTGGCTGAAGCAAAATTTTTGTTTCTATCAAAATATAAGCTGTCTCCTTCTACGGTTCTGTTTTCATAATCGATTTTAGCATTATGCTGAAAATGACCAGTATCGTTGTTGGTGTTGTAAAAGCCGCGTTCGCAATAGACCTTACTGGTTTCTCCAACAATAGTTGATGGTCCAAAAAGGTAAGCGTGTCCGTTTTCTGTATAAAAATCGAGACGCTCTGTATTGAGTGTATATTGTGGGTTTACAAGTACTACATCTTTTACAAATTGATATTTACTCGTATTCATGTAGTAACGGCCAATTTGACTTGTAATGGTTCCTGAAGAATCTCTTACAACCGTTCCACCTGTATTGTAATAAGCTTGTTGTCTGGTTCTATTAAACCAAAGTGTATCTGTTTTTAGTGTTGATTGTGGTTCGGTTAAAACAACATCTCCACTTGCAAAAGCTAATTGTGTTTTTCCGCTATACTCTACATATTTGGCAACCATATTAATAGAGTCTCCTTGTTTCATTACAACATTACTAAAAGCTTCAATGAAATCTTGATCTTGATAATAAATAGCTTTGTCGCACCACATATTTACTCCTTCATGGATAAAGTGGATTTGTTGTGATTTGTCTCTAAGAAAGACTATGGCTCCATCTTCAACTTCTGGAGCGGTTGAAGCATTACCAGCGTATTTAATGGTAATACGTTGTTTTTCTTGAGCAAAACTAATGCATACAAAGGAAAAGCAAATGAGAAATAATAAATTCTTAAAACGTTTCAAAGGCATATGTTTTTTACAAAATAACACTTATTAGATTTGCTTTAGTATATGTTAACGTTTTTTTTAACAGAAATGTATAGCTTACCAAGCTTAATAGGAGATAAAAATATTGGTTTTTCTGAGAAATAGTTTAAAGTTAAGACACTATATCTTTACCGTAAATTTCACAAAAAAACCAATATTTTATTTAAGTCTAATTATATTTTCTTACGAATGATAGTCTGTTTACGATCAGGACCCACAGATACAATTGTAATAGGAATATTTAATTCGTTTTCTAAGAATTCAACATAACCATTTAAATTTTCAGGTAGTTGCGAAGCTTCAGTCATTCCTGTTAAATCTGCAGCCCAGCCTTTTACTTCTGTATAAATAGGAGTAATGTTTTCTTCTTCGATGTTATATGGTAAATGCGTAATGGTTTCACCTTTATACTTATAAGCAGTACATACTTTAAGGGTTTTAAAACCAGAAAGCACATCTCCTTTCATCATTATTAATTGTGTAACTCCGTTAACTTGACAAGCATAACGTAAAGCGACTAAATCTAACCAACCACAACGTCTTGGGCGACCTGTAGTAGCTCCAAATTCGTTTCCAACCTTGGCCATAGTTGCGCCATCTTCATCAAATAATTCTGTTGGAAATGGTCCAGAACCCACACGAGTAGTATAAGCTTTAAAAATACCGAAGACTTCTCCAATTTGGTTTGGTGCAACCCCTAAACCTGTACAAGCACCTGCCGCAGTGGTATTAGACGATGTTACAAAAGGATACGTTCCAAAATCAATATCTAATAAAGAGCCTTGAGCCCCTTCTGCTAATATCGATTTTCCAGATTGTTGTGCTTGATAAATGTATTCTTCAGAGTCAATAAACTGTAATGATTTTAAAGTTTCGATAGCTTCAAAGAAATCGGCTTCTAATTCTTTCAGGTTGTATTGAATATCTACGTTGTAAAATTCAATCATTGCTTCGTGCTTGTCTGCTAAAGCTCTGTATTTATCTTTCCAATCGGCTAATTCAATATCTCCAACTCTAATTCCATTTCTACCAGTTTTGTCCATGTATGTTGGACCAATACCTTTTAATGTAGACCCTATTTTAGCTTTACCTTTAGAAGCTTCACTTGCGGCATCTAATAAACGATGCGTAGGTAAAATAATATGTGCTTTACGAGAAATGCAAAGGGATTTTTTATAATCTACGTTTTGTTCTTTTAACTTATCTAGTTCTTTCTTGAAAATAACAGGATCGATAACAACACCATTACCGACGAGATTCACTTTGTTCTCGTGAAAAATACCTGATGGAATTGTGTGCAATACATGTTTTTTGCCGTTAAATACCAAAGTATGACCTGCATTTGGCCCACCTTGAAAGCGTGCAATAATATCGTAGTTAGAGGTAAATACATCGACAATTTTTCCTTTGCCTTCATCTCCCCATTGTAATCCAAGTAGTAAATCTACTGCCATTTTAAAATTGAGTTAGTCGTCTTTTTTACGATTACCGTAAAAATATAGTGAATGATTAGTTATCTGAATATCAAAAACCTCTTCAATGGTTTTTTTTATGGATTGAATGCGTGGATCACAGAATTCTATAACCTCTCCTGTGTCTGTAAGAATAACATGATCGTGATTTTTGTCGAAATAGGATTTTTCGTAATGTGCTTGACTTTTTCCAAATTGGTGTTTGCGAACCAAAGCACATTCTAACAATAATTCAATCGTATTATAAAGCGTGGCTCTACTTACACGGTAGTTTTTGTTTTTCATTTTAATATAAAGAGATTCTATATCAAAATGATCTTCGCTGTCATAAATTTCTTGAAGTATAGCGTAACGCTCAGGTGTTTTTCTGTGACCTTTATCTTCTAGGAATTGTGTAAACACGCGTTTTACAATTTCTTGGTTGCTTTCTTCTGTAGTTGCATTCATAATTAAGGAGCAAATTTAAGCAAATTTTAAATGATATAAATTGTAAAAACTAGGATTTAAAAGGAAAAGAAATGAACATGTTTTTAATAACTTTTTAAAAGTTTAAAAAAACGAGTTATACTCTAGTAACTTTATCAATGCCATTAATTTTTTTAAGCTTTTCAATTACCTTTTTTAGCATAGTTTGGTTTTTGACTTCCACTGTTATTTTCCCTGTGAATACACCGTCATCACTAGAAAAGCTTAGGCTTTTCATATTTACGTGCATATTCTCGGAAATTAATTTTGTAATATGATTCACCAGTCCCATATCATCAATACCAGATAATGTAATCTGTGAGGTGTATACTTGCTGTGACGAATCTATCCATTTTGCTTGTAAAATTCTGTATGCGTAATTAGATTGTAAGCTTACAGCATTAGGGCAATTTTTCTTGTGCACTTTTATGCCTTCATTAATGGTTACAAAGCCAAATACTTTGTCGCCAGGAATTGGATTACAGCAATTTGCTAATGTATAGTTAAGTTTTTCTTCCTCTTTACCAAAAACCAACATGTCATATTTAGAAGTAATTTCTTCTTTATGAATATCTTTTGGAACCGATGGTTTGTATATTTTGTTTTTAAAATAACTAACAAAGGCATTGCTACGAGAAGACGCAAATGCTTTTAATTTGCTGTTGTCAATAGTACCAATACCAACACGATAAAATAAATCTAAAGACGTATTTAGTTTAAAATAACTAACCAATTCATTAATGGAACTTTCATTTAAAGTTATTTTTAATTGCTTTAATTTTCGTCTTAAAATCTCTTTTCCTTCTTCTGCGATAAGCTTGGTGCCTTCGTTTAATGCCGATTTAATTTTACTTCTAGCTCTTGCTGTAGTAGCATAATCTAGCCAATTGGCGTTTGGTTTGGCATTTTCTGAAGTCATAATCTCAACACGATCGCCACTTTGTAGTTCATGACTTAAAGGCACTAATTTTCCATTCACTTTGGCACCGCGAGTTTTCATACCAACTTCTGTGTGAATACTAAATGCAAAATCGAGTGGAGTTGCCCCTTTTGGAAGCGATTTTAAATCACCTTTGGGTGAAAAGACAAAAATTTCTTTAGAATATAAGTTGAGTTTAAATTGTTCTACAAAGTCTACAGCATCAGCTTCATTGTTTTCTAAGGCTTCTTGTAAACGGTTAATCCACAAGTCTAAATTGTCTTCTTTGGCATCTGCATTTTTATATTTATAGTGAGCAGCATAGCCTTTTTCGGCAATTTCATTCATGCGCTCACTACGAATTTGAACTTCAACCCAGCGGCTTTTTGGACCAACAACTGTAATATGAAGCGCTTCGTAACCTGTAGATTTTGGTGACGAAATCCAATCTCTAAGTCGAATTGGATTTGGCGTAAAATGATCGGTTACGATAGAATATATTTTCCAAGCTAAGAATTTTTCGTTAGCTAAATCTGATTTATAAATAATACGAACCGCAAACTTATCGTAAACTTCTTCAAAAGAGACTCCTTGTTTTACCATTTTTCTACGAATGCTAAAAATGGATTTTGGCCGTCCTTTAATTTCGTAGTTTAAACCTTCAGTATTTAAAGAGTCTTCAATAACTTTAGAGAATGCTTTGATATATGCATCTTGCTCTTCTTTGCTATCTTTAATTTTTTCTAAAATATCATTATAGACCTCAGGTTCAGTGTATTTTAATCCTAAATCTTCGAGTTCGGTTTTAATATTGTAAAGTCCAATTCTATGAGCTAGAGGTGCGTATATGTATAGTGTTTCAGATGCAATCTTGACTTGCTTGTCTGAACGCATAGAATCCATGGTTTGCATGTTATGCAAACGGTCTGCGATTTTAATAATAATAACTCTTACATCGTCATTTAAGGTCAGAAGCATTTTTCTGAAATTCTCGGCTTGCAAAGACACATCCATGTCTTTTTTTAACGATGAGATCTTGGTGAGGCCATCAACAATTCTCGCAACAGTTTCTCCAAACAGCCGTTCCATATCGTCAATGGTATATTCTGGGTTGTCCTCAACCACATCATGAAGTAAAGCTGCAGCAATAGATGTGGCGTCTAAACCAATTTCTTGAGCTACAATTTTAGCAACAGCAATAGGGTGAAAGATATAAGCTTCTCCAGATTTACGACGTTGATCTTTGTGCGCATCTACAGCGACATCAAAAGCATGACGGATTAATTTTTTATCCTCATCTGTTAACGTCTGATAGCTTACTTTTAGTAATTCTTTGTAAGCTTTTGCAATGGCCTTATTTTCTTTTTCTATAGCTTCCTCAGTCATAGAACTAAAGTAGTGAAAGGATTTCTAATTGACAATTGTTTTTTTAAATGAAATTCGAATAAACTTTGATTTTTCAAGAAAACAGTGTCATTCTTTCAGGTAATAATAGAAAAATCAAGAGCTGTATTTATTATTGCGTAAGATTAAAAAAACTAATCATGGCTATTTGAATTAGCATTATGATAAATGAAGCTAAATTCATCTTTATTAATTCATTGCTTTTTATGTGATAAACGACCTTTGTATTGTCTTTATTGTTCATTACTCCAATGAAGATCATTGGAAGTATTACGAAAAGAAAAGCAATTACTATTGACCCATCTCGTTCAAGTTCGGCATCAATAAAAAAATAAATAAAAAGACTTATTAAAAAATAGTAAAAGGAAAGCATTAGAACCCAACCCATTTTTGTTTTTAAGAAGACACCAATTAGAGGAATAAGCATTAAAAATGAAGTCCTTAATGTTGAAGTAGTAAATACTATTTTCAAATAGTCAACAATGGAGTTGCTATTTCCTGTTAATTCAAAATAATCAATTAAACTATTATAATCACGAATGAAGACTAGGATTGAAATAATAACAATTGGTATTTTAACTATAATATTTGTTATTGGTGTTTTAATTCTAGTCAATCTTAAGGGTTTAAATGTTTTAATTATAATGATTTAGAGTTCAATAATACAAATACTTCAAAATAAAAAACAACAAAAACCTGCAATTAATGCAGGTTTTGTTATAATTTGTTTCAAAATGAAATTTATGGATTAGTTGACCATAACGATGCATTAGCCATCATAGCTCTTCTAGGTAGTTTTAAACCAGATACAATTAGTTCTGCAAAATCTTCGGGCTGTAATACGCTATCTTCTGAATCTTTGCTTGCAATACCTAATGCTATAGACATATCAGAAGCAATGGTACTTGGTGTTAATGTGCACACTCTAATATTGTTTTTACGTACCTCTTTCATTAAGGATTGTGACATTCCGATAACCGCAAATTTTGAAGCTGAATATGCAGAAGTCGTAGCGTTACCTGTTAAGCCTGCTGTAGAAGAGATATTTATAATATCACCTTCGTTTTTAGCTATTAAATGTGGTAAAACCTCTTTGGTGACGTAATACATTCCCATTACATTGGTTTGTATAATTTGACTCCATTGATCCACTTCCATATCGTTTAAAGATCCAAAAGCAGCAATACCAGCATTGTTAACTAAAATATCAATAGAGCCTAAAGTTTCAATTAAAGTTTTAATGCCTGCTTGAACTTCCTCGTAATTACTCACATCAAATACAGCATATATAGCGTTAACTCCAAATGTCTTTAATTCTGAAACGGTTTCTTTTAAAACGGCTTCATTTCTGCCTGTAATAGCCACATCAATACCTTCTTTAGCAAAAGCGATAGCTGTTGCTTTTCCTAAACCTCTTCCGCCTCCTGTAATTATTGCTTTTCTATTTTTTAAATCTGTCATTTTATTATGTTTCTTTTTGTTCAAAGTTATAAAAATTGTGGGTTAGTCATGTTATAATAATGTGAACTTACAACCTTAAATTCTTATTGCGTTCTAAAAGTGTGAGATGCGTTTTTTTGACAAGTATTGGGTGTTAGAAAATGTTATTTACCGTGCTTTTTCCAATACGATTTGCCGTAGCTGCAAAATACTTCTTCACCATAGTTTATGTCTTTTATTGCTTTGATACAGACATTATTATCATCGTCTAAAGTAATTGCAGCATTATTTTTAAAATTACTTTGGGATAAGCCTTCTGCATCATTAGCGTATTTGGCAAAGCAATGGGTATGCATACTGTCCATAATAGTGCCATCTAGCAAATTAATAAAATACCTATCTTGGTTCTGTGCTGCTCGTTTTGCAGCTTCTTTGTTATCGATAATTTCCCCTTTAAACAACGCAATGATTTCATCTTTGTAAATGTCAATTGCCGTAAATAAACCTTGTCCAGCATATTTAATTTGCGAAGGCTGAATAAACAAGTAATCTGATTCTGGAGCTTCAATAGTATTTGTACTTGTATAATGGTCTTCTGTATTGGAGGCGTTCAAGGTTTATAAGATTTGTTAAGGTCGTTAGTTGCTAGAATTTAAATCGCTTTTATTTTTTCAAGTTATTTACGCGTTCTAAAAGCGTAGGATGCGAATAATGCATAAACACATAGGCTTTATGAGGTGTTAAATTACTCAAGCTATTTTTAGATAATTTCTTTAATGAGGTGATTAAAGGTTCGGCTTTGTATGTTGCTTTAGCATAATCATCCGCTTGGTATTCAAAAACTCTTGAAACATAATTCATTATTAAACCTGTGATTTCAGAAATAGGCGAGTAGAGTAGTCCAAAAGCAATTAAGCCAACATGAAAACTCGGCGTTTCAACTCCAATAGCATTAGATAATAACGGATTTGATATAAAGATGGATAAAATAAATAGTGTTAATCCTGTAAGTAGAATAGAGGTCACTAAATTGAAAATGATGTGTTTCTTTCTGTAATGTCCTACTTCGTGTGCTAAAACAGCAACGATTTCTTCATCGTCTAAATCGTTGATTAAAGTATCGTAAAGGGTGACGCGTTTTTCACTGCCAAATCCCGAAAAATAAGCATTGGCTTTAGTACTTCGTTTTGAACCATCGATGATAAAAATCTTTTCAAGATTAAAACCAACAGATGCTGCATAGGCTGAAATTTTGGTTCTCAATTCACCCTCTTCTAAAGGAGTTTGTTTATTGAATAGTGGTACAATAAGTTTGGAGTAAAACATATTCATAAATACAGTGAAAGCGGTTACAATGCCCCAAGCATATAGCCAGAACTGATTTCCTGTAATTTGATAAAACCAAACAATAAGTGCAATGATGCCTCCGCCGAGAAGTACGGTCATTAGCAAACCTTTTAATTTATCTAAAATAAAGGTTTTTTTAGTCGTTTTGTTGAAGCCGAATTTTTCTTCAATTACAAAGGTTTTGTAATAGCCAAATGGTGTTGTAATTATATCGCTAGCAATCATAATAATGCCAAAGAAAATTAAGGCAATTAGTATTGGGTTATCAGAATAACGTCTGGCGAAATTATCAACGTATTCAAAGCCATCTAAAAGTAAGAAGCCTAAGGTTAATACAAAAGAAAACAAGGAGGTTATAAGTCCAAATTTATAATTCACGGTTTTGTAAGCTTGTGATTTTTTATATTCCTCTGCGTCATACACATCGTTTAATACTTTAGGAATTGGATCGTTATAATGTTTTGCGTTTATAGCATCGAGCACTTTATCGATAATAAAGTTGATGACAATAATAGCGATGATGATATAGAATAGGGTTTGTGCTGTCATTAATATATTTTTTTGTCACCTAGAGTTCAGGTGAAAGGTTTTAGAATACTATTAAAATAGGTTTCGACTGCGTTCAACCAGAACAAATTAGGTTATTTAAAATTGCGTTGGCGTTTGGCTTCAAAAATAAGAATTCCTGCAGCAACAGAGACATTCATGGAGTCAATGTCACCTTGCATTGGGATGCTAATATTTTGTGTAGCAGCGTCGCGCCATTCTTGGGTTAAGCCTGTAGCCTCAGTACCGACTACGATAGCAGTTGGTAAGGTGTAATCTTGTGTATGGTACGGTTCTGACTCTTGTAAAATAGCAGAGAAAATATTGAAATTATATTTTTTAAGAAAAGCAATCGCCTCATCAGAACTGGCCATAGCAATTTCAGTCGTAAAAACACAACCTACACTAGAACGAATGATATTAGGATTGTATAAATCCGATTTTGGATTCGCAATAATAACCGCGTCAACGTTAGCTGCATCTGCAGTACGCAAAATAGCACCAATATTACCTGGTTTTTCAGGAGCTTCGGCCACTAATATTAATGGGTTTTTAGAGGTGAGTTTTAATTCTTCAAGGCTGTGCGTTTTGGAATTTACAACCGCAATCACACCTTCTGTGGTATCTCTATGGGCTAATTTTTGAAAAACCTCTTTAGAAATCTCTATGATGTCTATATCATAAGTACGCATTGCTTTGGCTTCGCTTTCAGAAAATAAATCCGGATAAAATAATAAGGTATCAACTTTATAGCCACCTTTAATAGCTAGCGATAATTCCCGTTTCCCTTCAATTAAAAATTGATTCGATTTTTTGCGTGCTCGAGACTTTTCTTTGAGAAGAGAAAGTTGTTTTATAAATGGGTTTTGAGGGCTTGTTATAGATTTAATCATGTGCTTTTGTTCTCAAATGAGTGCGATTGCAAATTTACATGAATAAAATCTAAATATCTTATTTTAAAAACGAAGGAGTTTTTTACTTAACTTGTCCTTTTTTCGTACCAATTAAATCAATCCTTCATGAAACAAAAATTACTATTATTTTTTATTGCAATATGTGTCACAACGACAATTACGGCCCAATGTGATGGTGTTACCCCAGATTATTACGAAGACTTTTCTACTATACCTGCAGATTGTTGGGAAGAAGCAGATAGTGGAAATGCAGAATCTGGACCTATGGATATTGGATCTGGATCATGGGTGTCAGAAGGATTTTTAAATAATGGGCTCAGTGGTGCATATCGCATAAACCTATTTCAAGCGGCTAAAAGCGATTGGCTTTTATCTCCAGAGTTTGATTTATCGAGTGGTCCTTTTCAAGTCGATTTTGACTTTGGTGTCATGGAATGGAATAGTAGTACCGTAGCAGGAATTTTGGGGTCTGATGATACGGTTCAGCTTTTAATCACAGCAGATGGTGGATCAACTTGGGATATACTTTTAACATATGACACAAATTCTGTTGTACCAGTAACAGGTGAACATCCAATAGTTGATTTATCAGCATATAGTGGACAAACAGTGCAGTTAGCGTTTTTAGCATCTGAAGGGGCTGTTAATGATATTAACGATGTAGAAGTATTTGTCGATAATTTTAGAGTGAGAAATTTGATTACTTGTTTCGAGCCCATAGAGATAAGTACCACGCTAGGTATAAGTTCTGCCGAAGTAAGTTGGACAGAAATAGGCACTGCGACCTCTTGGAATATTGAATATGGCCTAGCAGGTTTTACTTTAGGGACAGGAACATTGGTTCCTAATGTTTCAACTAACCTTTATATTCTTACAGGTTTGGTGTTGGATACCGATTACGATGTATATGTGCAATCAATTTGTGGTCCAGAAGACGAAAGCTCTTGGTCGCAACCGCATCAATTTTCATATAGTTATTGTGAATCTAATCCTGCCAGCAATGATGGAGAAGGTGTTACAAATGTAACCATTGGAACTACTGATTTTCCGAGTTTAGGTGATTTAACTTATGAAAATCATACGGCTAACGTGGTTAATGTTTTTCAAGGCATTAATAATACCGTGATGATTGATTTTGGACATGGGTTTACTTATGGAACTAATATTTGGATAGATTTTAATGACAATTTAACGTTTGAAGCTAACGAATTGGTTTTTCAAGGACAATCTTCTGGTGGTATTAATCCTCATACTTTAGATGCTTCTTTTGTAATGCCAACAACGGCCACATTAGGTGAGCATAGAATGCGAATAGGAACAGCAGATCTTATTCAAGACATACCAGATCCCTGTTTTAATGGGTCTTGGGCAGTAACTCTAGATTTTTTAGTGAATATTCAACAATTAAATTGTACAGCTCCAGAAGCTAATTATTCTGTTGTTACTGATTGTGATAACGATGCCTTTTTTATAGAAGTAAATGTTACTAGTTTGGGTGATGCTTCATCATTAGAAATTTCAAATTCTTTAAATGATGAAACTATTCTAGTGACTACAACGGATATATACCAAGCAGGTCCTTTTCCTTTTTTTAGTTCAGTTAAAGCCATTGTAACTAATTTACAAGATAATAATTGTAGCATACAAAGTGAAATTTTCGAAGTTTTGGGATGTCCACCACCAAATGACGACTGTGAGTTTGCAACAGTAGCAGCAGTTAATGAGGCATTGACGTGCGATGCGTTGACTTCTGGTACAATTTTAGCAGCAACAGTATCTAGTATGCCCAATAGCAATTGTAATGTAACACCAAGTGCAGATGTATGGTATTCATTTACTGCAACTACTGAAATACATAGTATTTCTATTATAAATATAGAAGGTGGCACATTTGATATAGACCATGCACTATATGAAGGCAGTTGCGACACCTTAACAGAATTATATTGTTCTACCTCCACGACTAGTAATACACCAAATCTTATCATTGGAAACACTTATTTTTTAAAGGTTTTTACAAGTGCTGATCAACCTGAAACGTCAACTTTTGACTTGTGTATAAGAGAAACACAGGTCAACTTTATCTGCGAGAATGCAACACCTTTTTGCTCAGATGGTAATAGTTTTGTGACCTCTAATGTTATTGGTGTACCGAGTATTGGCACTATTGCTTGTTTGGGTTCAACACCAAATCCAATATGGAATATTCTAGAAATTGATGACAGTGGAGATATTCAAATTGAAATCAATCAACTAAGTAATACAGGAGTTGGTTTGGATGTCGATTTTGCCTTATTTGGTCCATTTGAAACTGTGGCTGAAGCTTGTAATGAGGTCATTTTTGTAGACTGTCCTACATGTCCTAACAATACTATTAATCCAGGTTTTTATCCTTACGGTAATATTGTAGATTGTAGTTTTTCTTCATCTTCTGTAGAGAATTTTACAATTACTAATGCGCAATCAGAGGAAATATATTTACTGCTGACAACAAATTTCTCAGGGATTGATGGCACTGTATCTCTGAATCAAACTAATTTTGAGCAAGAAAACTCAGGGTCTTTGAAGGCCGATTTTGAAATTGACTTCGGACCAGATCAAAACCTATGTGATGTAGAGTCTTATGTGTTAGATGCATCAACGCAATATGGAGATACGTTTCAATGGTATTTAAATGGGATTGTAATTCCTAATGAAGAAAACCCAACGCTTACCGTTACAGAAACTGGAAATTATGGTGTTATGGTCTTTAATGATTTGTGTGGTTCTGAATTTTATGAGGACATAATAGTAACATTTAATGACTGCGATGATGTTGGTATTATAAATGTATCTGCTTTTTATGATAACAACCAGAATACGGTTTTAGATACTAACGAATTAAATTTTTCAAATGGCTATTTTACTTACGAAGCTAATAATGATGGCGTAATTTATACGGTCCATTCTTCTACAGGAACTTTCACTATAGCAAGTTATGATGATACGGATACTTATGACATTAATTATTATTTCTATGATGAATATAGTGATTGTTACGATGCTTCTACAATTTCATTTCAAGATGTGAGTGTGTTGCTTGGTGAAAATGCTACTGTAGAATTTCCAATTGTTAATGAACAAAGTTGTGAGGATATAGCGGTTTATTTAATAAATCAGCAAACGCCAAGACCTGGATTTACGCATACTAACTTTTTAGTGATAGAAAATTTAAGTGTGGTGGAATCTTCAGGTACGGTTAATTATACTTTAGATGAAGATTTATTACTTTATAGCATAAGTACAGGAAGTAATTATACGGCTACCACAAACGCTGAAGGTTTTAATTTAGATTTTGTCAATTTGCAACCACAACAATCTATAATTGTTCTTGTAACCTTAGAAACTCCGTTTAGTGTAGAACTTGGAGCGTTAGTTACTAATACAGCGTCTTATACAACAACCACTAACGATCTCGTCGCTGATAATAATATATCTTCAGTTACAGAGGAAGTTATAGGATCTTATGATCCTAACGATAAAATGGAATCTCATGGAAGCGATATTCTATTTGATGACTTTGCAGCGTCAGATGAATATTTGTACTATACCATTCGTTTTCAAAATGTAGGAACCGCTGAAGCAATTACCGTTAGAATAGAAGATGTTTTAGATGCACAATTAAATGAAAGTACCTTCCAAATGCTGCGTTCTAGTCACGATTATGTAGTAACAAGAACTGATAATAATCTAGTATGGAATTTTAATAATATCAACTTACCTGCAGAACAAGATGATGCAGAAGGTAGCAATGGTTATGTCTATTTTAAAATAAAGCCAAACGCAGGTTATGCTATTGGAGATGTTATTGAGAACTCAGCAGCTATTTATTTCGATTTTAATGCACCTATCATTACAAATACATTCCAAACTGAATTTGTTGAAACCTTATCTGTAGAAAATTTAGAAGCAGTTAATTTTACGATATATCCTAATCCTGCAAAAGATGAGGTGACTATTCAATTAGCAAATTCTAATTATGAATCTGGGAAAATTTCGATATTAGATATCCAAGGAAAGATTGTTTTGAAAGCTATAAATTTCGAAAATCAAACTTCAACTTTAGATATTTCAAATTTAGAAAGCGGCTTGTATTTTGTAGAATTAACGATAGGAAACACAGCAACCGTTCAGAAATTAATTGTAAATTAAACAGAAATAATATTTGATAAAAAAGCTTTAGAACTGATCTGAAGCTTTTTTATTGAAGCAATTTAAATTGATATTTTCTTATACCTTTATAGAATCAAAAACCCCTTCATCATGACAAAAAAACTACTTTACCTATTTCTATTCTTAACAATCAATGTAACTTCATTTGCGCAAGTGGCGAATCAACCCAACGATTTAGTGGTTTGCGATGATGATAATGATGGTTATGCTCTGTTCGATTTAACCTATGCAGATACTCAAGTTCTAGGAAGTCAAAGCTCAATTGATTATACAGTAACGTATCACGAAACTCAAAATGATGCAGAAACTGGTTCAAATCCGATAGCATCACCTTATGTCAATCTAGTAAGTGGTTTCCAAACCATGTACATAAGAGTAGAAGAAAATGAGACTGAAAATGCAGCATTAACCACTGTTGATTTAATCGTTAATCTCGTTCCAATGACCAATCAGCCAACACCATTAATGGTTTGTGATGATGATGATAATGACGAGATTGCAGCTTTCGATTTGACTAGTAGAGATAATCAAATAACAGCAGGAAATATAAATTGGGCTGTATCGTATTATGAAACTCAAACTGATGCTCAAGCACAGACGAACGTAATTACAAACCCAACAGCATATACCAATAGTTCTATTAATGGAAATGTAGCTAATCCACAAACATTATATGTTGTAGTGACTGATACTAATACAGGTTGTGTAGGCTTTACCACATTAACTATACGTGTTTTACCAAATCCTTCTGGTGCAATGGGAAGTCCGAATGATATTATACTATGCGATGATAATTATGATGGTATTATAACTTTCGATTTAACATTAAACGAATTTGAAATAAATTCATCGGGTGAACCTTTCACCCTGACTTACTTTACAAATGAAGCTGATGCTTTAGGTAATTTTGCTCCCATTTCAAATCCAACGAATTTTACAAACGTTAGTAATCCACAAACGATTTTTGTGAGAGTTGAAACTCTAAACGGCTGTTTTGCGGTTGTAGATTTTGATATAATAGTGAACCCTTTACCATTTTTAGATATAGATGATAATTATAGTTTTTGTATTGGAGATTCTGTGACTATAGATACGGGTTTAAATGCTTCGGATTATAGTTTTCAATGGGCCACTGATGGTGGTCCTCTACCAGGTGAAACGCAATCGTCTATAACGGTATCAGAACCTGGTTTTTATTATGTAACGGTTGTTGCTTTTTCTGGGTGTGGAACAGTTTCTACTATGATTAACGTAGAGGAAGTGGTTTGTACAGACACGGACAGTGACGGTGTCATTGATGCCGATGAAGATAGTAATGATAATGGCAATTTAGAAGATGATGATACCGATGGTGATGACATTCCAAATTATTTAGACGATGATGACGATGGTGATGGTGTTGCTACTAGTGTTGAAATTAATATTGTATTAGGAAGAAATACGATGCATCCATTTGTGGATACCGATAATGATACTATTGAAAATTATTTAGATAACGATGATGATGGCGATGGCGTATTAACTATTGATGAAGATTATAATAACAACGGCGATCCAACAGACGATGATACGAATAACAACATGATTCCAGATTATCTTGAAAGTTCAGTAGCTTTAAATGTTGAACATTTTAATGCTATTGAATTTAAACTATTTCCAAATCCGGCAAAAGGCAAAGTTAACATTCAGTTCGCAAATTCTTCTTCTGAAGTAGTAACCGTTAATGTTTTAAACCTTCAAGGCAAGTTGATTTTACCAGCAATGGAAGTTCAAGAGCAGTCTCTATCATTGGATATTTCTACTTTAGAAAGTGGTTTATATTTTGTGACTTTAACAACGCAAAGTATATCTGTAATTCAGAAATTGGTGGTGAACTAACTTAAATTATCAGTATTAAAAAAAAGCTTCAGGGTTTTCTTGAAGCTTTTTTTGTTCGGATTAGTTATAAGAGGTCATTGTTTTTATTGGTTGAAATTTCAATCATAGTTATTGTTTTTACTTGTTTAAGTATTTCATATGTCGCTTAATCAGCATCCTACAGCATTTTTTAGGGTTAATATTTCAATGGATAGGGCTTAAAGTACAACGTTTACAGCCCTAAATTTGTAAGTAACCGAAATAAACATTGATGATGATTAAAAATTTCACAGTCCTTATATTAGTATTTGTCAGTCTCTCGTCTTATAGTCAGGGAATAACTTTTCAAAAAAACACCAACACTGCAGCTCAAAAATTCAATTTAGTACAAAAATTGAATAAGAGTGGTGATAGTTTAATCCTTGCTACAGACCATAAAAAAATAAAACAAGTTGATATATTAAACTACGAGTATTTAGAGACTTTTGAAATTAATAATTTAAATGCAAAAATTGGTTTAAGCCATCTCTCTATAGGGAATTATGTGGTGCAAGCTAGAATAGGCAGACACTGGATTGTGATGTACTTAGAAAAAAGAGATTTAAAAGCAGAAGGTATTAAAACCACAAATATTAATAGTAATGTAAAAGAAATGATTTCTAAGAATCCAATTGCTTCAGAGTCCTCATCAATAGATACATCTAACTTACTTCAACTTAATGAAAATAAAATGTATTGGGTGGTGCAGGAGACTAATTCACAGTTTTCGTCATATAAAACAATGGGTTTAAAATTTTCGTCAGAAATTTATAATTTAATAGATCAAATAGAATTAGAAATGAAATCTGAAGTGGCAAAAGCTAATACCCTACATGTTTATGAGGTTTTTGATAAATCTGAATTTATGCGTAAACAGCTCAAAAATAAAAATTATCATAAAAGAAAAAGTTCTAAATTATTTAATGTTAATCCAATATATAATTCTGAAGATAAAAGGAAATCTATAAGTAGTTTGTAATTTAAGGGGGTAAAGCAGTCAGTGTTTTAAGGTTTGTCTTTGAGGCAACTGCGGATTTTTAAATTATTTCTAGAACTTTTTTGTAATGACTTAGGCTCAATATCGTCCAATAAGACAACTTAAAACCATATCATGAAAAAATTAGCACACCTATTTTTTTTAGCAGTCTTAATTACAGCATGTAAAGACGAACCAAAACAAGACACTAAAATTGTAGAAGAGGTAAAGCAAGAAGAGATTACCACAAGCATCTATCCAGAATCTATAACTAAAGTGTTTGATGCACATGGAGGCATTGATAACTGGAACAAAATGCAAACGCTTTCTTTCTCCATTACAAAACCTACAGGAATAGAAAAAACCACAGAGAATTTAAAAACAAGAGCTGAGTTGATTGATACACCAACTTACACACAAGGATTTGATGGAGAAACGATTTGGATTAATGAAAAGGGAGGTAAAGCATATAAAGGCAACGCTACATTTTATAAAGGTCTAATGTTTTATTTCTATGCGATGCCATTTGTTTTAGGTGATGAAGGTATAACATACGAAGATACAGACCCATTAATTTTTGAAGGAGAGACTTATCCTGGAATCTTAATTACTTTTGAAGCAGGTGTTGGAGAATCTTCAAATGATCAATATAAGGTTTTTTACAATGCTGAATCTGGTCAAATGGAGTGGTTAGCTTATACGGTAACCTTTGGAAGAACAGAAGGAAGTCCAGATTTTCATTTTATAAGATATAATAATTGGCAAACGGTTAATGGACTTGTTGTTCCTAAAAGTATAGATTGGTATAATTATAAAGATAATTTACCAACAGAAAAACGAAATACGGTTGAGTTTAGTGATGTTGTACTTTCTGAAAATGCACCAGATAACGGGATATTTTTAAAACCTGAAAGTGCTAAAGTGATTGAATAATCAATACATCTAAACACAAAAAAAGCGAGCCATTTGGCTCGCTTTTTTTGTGTTTAGATGTTACGTAAACGTGCTAAGGTAATTTAATAGTCGCTTAACTTTTAAACTAAAAACACCCTTAACAGTCTCCTCAAGGGGACAATCCAAAGAATAAACTTGGTCGGAATGTCTCCTAGAGGGGACTTGAGGGGTGTAAATTAATAGTTGTTAATCTTCTTGTTTAGGTTTCTCTGAAAACCGTTTCCAAAGTTCTGTTTGGTGGGTTTCTAAGCTTAAATTTCTACCATCAATAAAAGCATGTGTTAATTGATTGGTGCGCATATCTAAGGCATCACCTTCACTAATAAATAGTGTTGCGCTTTTACCAACTTCTAAAGTGCCATACATATCATCAATACCCATGATTTTTGCAGGGTTCTGTGTGATTAACTGCAAGGCTTGTGCTTTGGTTAAGCCATGTGCCACAGTTGTGCCAGCATAAAACGGGAGGTTACGAGAATTCATACGTTCCATTTGTCCGCTTGGTTCTAAAGCTACTAAAACACCAGCATCTACTAACTTTTTTGCAAGTTTATAAGAGGTGTCATAATCATCATCTTCTAATTCTGGTCTAGAGTGAATTCGTCTTAAAAAGACAGACACATTATTTTGTTTTAAAAAGCTAGCGACATTACCTGCTTGATAACCACCAACAATTGTAATTTTAGAAACTCCATGGGACTTTGCAAAATTTACAGCATCAGTAATGCCTTTTTCATCATTAGCATTAATGTATAAACGTTTAGAGCCATCAAATAAGCCCGCTAAAGCTTCAAAAGGTAAATGTAATTCGGACTTATTTCCTTTATTATAACTCTTAGATTCATTAAAGTAATCTGATAATTCTTTTACTTGCTTGGTATAATTCTTATTGGGCTTTAAACCTGGATCTTCACCTAACCACCAACGCCCACGACTAAAACTACTTGGCCAATTGACGTGAATTCCATTATCCATTTTTATAGCCGCATCTTCCCAATTCCAAGCATCATACTGTACTACAGATGAGGTACCCGAAATACGGCCTCCTCTTGGAACAACTTGACCAAGTAATACGCCATTCGGTCGCATAGACTCAGTAACTTTAGATTCGGTATTGTATGCTATTATACTTCTAATATGTGGATTATATGTTCCCATTTCAGATAAGTCATTAGAGGCTTTTACAGCATCAACTTCTACTAAACCTAAGGTGCCGTTAGCAACAATAAAACCGGGATAGACGTCTTTTCCTTTGGCGTCAATAATATCCATGGCTTGTCTGGTGAGTGGAGTTGTAGCTTCGGGTCCAATGGTTGTTATTTTTCCATTACTAACCACAATAATGCTGTTTTCTATCACAGTGCCATTACCAATATGAGCGGTGGCACCAATAATCGCAAAGTCTTTGATTTGCTTAGGTGCAGGTGTTTGCTGTGCGAATCCTAAAGTAACACACAACAAAAACAATAGACTATTTATTTTATTTAAGTTTTTCATTTTAAATCGTTTTTAGTGGTGTGAACCCATGGTGTCACAATGCATTAATTTCTCTTCTTTTTTCTTAACAGGCTGTGTTTTTAAGCCTTTGTTTTTTTCTTGAAGCATTAAATTTGTGAGTTCACTTTTTTCTTTTTTAATAGCTTCACGCATTTGTTGATCTCTAGCTAAATCAAAATAGGTTACTCCTTCAATAATCGTTTTTTCAGCTTTAGCATAAATAGATAACGGATGATCGCTCCATAAGACCACATCGGCATCTTTTCCAACTTTTAAACTTCCAACGCGGTCATCAAGATGTAAGAGCTTGGCAGGATTTAACGTCACAAATTTTAAAGCCTCTTCTTCACTAATGCCACCATATTTTACAGATTTTGCAGCTTCTTGATTTAAACGACGCGACATTTCTGGGTCATCACTATTAATGGCGACGGTAACACCAGCATTATGCATAATAGCTGCATTATAAGGAATGGCATCATTTACTTCATATTTGTAAGCCCACCAATCGCTAAATGTAGAACCACCAACTCCATGTGCTTTCATTTTATCAGCCACTTTATAACCTTCAAGTATGTGTGTGAAGGTGTTAATTCTAAAGTCGAATTGCTCGGCAACTTTCATCAGCATATTAATTTCACTTTGTACATAAGAATGACAAGAAATAAAACGCTCACCATTTAGAATTTCAGCAAGTGTTTCCATTTCGGCATCATGTCGGTATGGCTTACCGCTTTTCTTTAATTCGTCATAAGCTTTTGCTCTTGTAAAATAATCGACAAATACCTGTTCAACCCCCATTCGCGATTGTGGGAAACGCGAATTAGTTCTGCTTCGCGATTGCTTTACGTTTTCACCCAAAGCAAACTTGATAAATTTAGGAGAATTGTCATAGATTAAATTGTCAGCCGCTTCTCCCCATTTTAGTTTAATAATTGCAGAGCGTCCACCAATAGGATTGGCTGAGCCATGTAAAATTTGAATCGATGTCACTCCACCTGCCAAATTGCGATAAATATTAATGTCTTCATCATTTACAACATCTTCAATAGTAACTTCTGCTGAAGAGTTTTGACCTCCTTCATTTATTGAAGCGGCAGCAATGTGTGAATGTTCATCAATAATACCAGCCGTAATATGTTTTCCTGTAGCATCAATAACTTTTGCGTTTTTACTCGATAGGTCTTTTCCTATTTTAGAAATTTTACCGTCCTTAATTAAGACATCTGTTTGTTCTAAAATACCTTCTTTTTCATTTGTCCAAACCGTTGCATTTTTGAATAATAAAGTTTCCGATTTTGGTTTCTCAGTAAATCCGTAAGCTAAATTAGGATAGGTGATAGGACTCATAAAAGGCGTCTCTGTGGCATCATTAGCTTTCTTTATGTCTCCTTTTTTATTGGTATCTTCTTTGTCTACTTTATTGGCAAAAAATGACAATTCATTACCATTTTCTAAAATAGCCTTACCGTTTAAAGTATTGTTGTTTGCTGCGTTAGCTATAATTCTAACGTATGCTTTTTTTGTGCTATCAGCAGTTTTGAATGTCAGATTTACCCAGTCATCTGAGTAGTTCATTTTTGTGCCTAAAGTTTGGTCACCACTTTCAAGTTTAGCTGTTGGTTTACTTGTGCTTCTAGAAATGGTAAGTTTATAATCATCTCCAGCGAGTTTAAAATTGTAATCGCCATCAATGTCTTTTGTATTCATATTGGCTATAACATGTGGTGTGCCTTGTACCCAATTTTCAAAAAGTTTAGTTTTCTTTTCGAAAATGTCTCCATCAGTAATTAAGAAATTGGCATAGCTTCCCGTTTTTAAAGTGCCTAAAACATCTGATTTTCCTAATAATGACGCCGGAATAGTGGTTAAAGCTTCTAATGCTTTTTGTTTAGAAAGCCCATTTTCAATCGCTTTCATTAAATTAGAAGAAAAGTTTTTATTCGATTTTAAACCATGTGTGGTTAACGCGAATTTAATACCGTTTTCAGCCAATAGTCTTGGGTTATGAGGTTCTTGATTCCAAGCACGCATATCGCTTAAAGACAATGTACTTGCTAAGAATGGATCATTAACATCGTAAGCCAATTGAAAATCTATGGGAAGAATAATGGTCGCGTTTGTGCGTTTAATTTCATCAATACGTTCGTATTCATCTCCACCACCAACAATGGTATATTGAATATTAAAAGCATCTCCAACTTTATCTGCTCGCATCAAATTAGCTCTACTGCCAGCTTCAAAAATTTGAAGTAAATTTTTGTTTTTGTTTAAAGCTTCTAGTGATAAGTCTTTGGTGTTAATATGGCCTGCTTCATACCATTTAGCATCATTATACATTTGACGCAATAAAGCCATGCTGCCCATAATTGAAGATGGGTACGATTGGCGAGATCTTACACTTTTACGAAATGATAAATGTTGTGTGGTTTCGCCATCAACAACACGCAAAGCATTATCCGCATTATTGTTAAGTGCAATTAAAGCACCTGTGCCTCTAACAATACCATCTGGCATATGTGTATTTACAACACCAAAGCCTAATTTGTGTAGCTCTGATGCCGATTTTGCATCATATTTAAAACTTGTCATAACGTCTTGCTCTGGCATAATATGGTCGTTCCAATAATAGCCACTTCGGCTTGCTCCGTATTGTGGACCGTTGCCACCACGTTTTGGTTTTCCTACACCAAAAGTGGTATACATATCAATAAATGACGGATAAATAGTTTTACCCGTAAGATCAATTTTTGTTGTATTCTTCGGAATGTTTACTGATTTTCCAACATTCACCACTTTACCATCCTTAATGAGGAGCGTGGCATTGTCTATTATTTCGGTTGGTGATACGTGAATCGTGGCATTTGTAAATGCTGTGTAGTTAGAGTTGTTTGCAATGACTCCAGAATTGCTCGGAAAGTAATCTTGTGCAAATAACGAAAAACTGCACATAAAAATGAGCAGCCGTAAATGAACTTTAATCATAT
>Ga0209344_10000981_pt1 | contig 41917 bp, 47 predicted proteins | sample Cruoilmetagenom6_FD_187293 | JGI IMG/M metagenome (GOLD analysis project Ga0209344, IMG submission 187293) | Oil polluted marine microbial communities from Coal Oil Point, Santa Barbara, California, USA - Santa Barbara Oil Seep Sample 6 (SPAdes)... | ecosystem: Environmental > Aquatic > Marine... | reverse complement strand
AGGGCCCGGATGCCTTTGCCCTGCTCGACCGTCTAACCGCGAACCGGATGCCGCAAAAACACCCCTCAAGTCGCGAAGCGGTAGGGGAAACCCGGAATGGCGGCTCGATCACCCTGACCCATATGCTCAACCGCCGTGGCCGGGTCGAGCTGGAGACAACGATCGTGCGGATGGCAGAGGATCGCTTCTATCTGGTCTGCGCGGCTTCTTCGAGCAACGCCTGCTGGATCACCTGGCCCGGCACCGCGACGGCGCGGATGTGACGGTAACGGCGCTGTCTTCCGACTGGTCGGCACTGGCGCTCAATGGTCCGCATGCGCGCGATGTGTTGGGGGGGGGTAGCGATGCGGACCTCAGCAATGCCGGTTTCCGCTGGCTGTCGGCGTAACAGATCACCGTGGCGGGGCATCGGGTCTGGGCCTTGCGGATGTCCTATGCCGGTGAGTTGGGAGGGGAATTGCACATGCCGAACGCCGCCTGTCTGGATGTCTACAGCGCGCTTTGGAGCGCGGGGCAGGGCCATGATATTGCCGACTACGGCTCGTTTGCGATGAACGTCATGCGGATGGAGAAGGGATTCAAGGGGGCGGGGGAGTTGACCAATGAGGTTACCCTGGCCGAAGCCGATGTGTTGCGATTTGCGCGCAGCGACAAGGTTTATCTGGGCCGCGACAAGACCTTGAACAGCGATTTGCCATGGGTCTGCGCCTATCTTGAGATCGCGCCTGACGGCGATGTCGATGGCCATGGCGGCGAGGCGGTTTTGCTGGGCGGGCGGGTCGTCGGATCAACCGCATCGGTGCCCTATGGGCATACGGTCGGGAAAATCCTGGCCTTTGCCTATGTCACGCCAGAGGCCGCCGTGCCGGACACCGAACTGACCGTGATCATTCACGGCAGCGCCCGCACCGCCCGCGTTTTGGGGCAAGCGGCCTATGACCCGGAGAGCGCGCTGCCGCGCGTCGACGCCAAGCTGAAGGACACGCAATGACCCCGCACAAGACGATGAAGGCCATGGTCACCATGGGCCACGGCGATCTCGATCAGATGGTCCTGCACCGGGACTGGCCGCGCCCCGGTCCGGCGCCGGCGAGGTGTTGGTCTGCGTGCGCGCCTGCGGGTTGAACAACACCGACGTGAACACCCGCTTTGGCTGGTACTCGAAGGCCGTGACCTAGGCGACCACCGGCGGCGCCCCGATACGCTTTCCACGCATCCAGGGCGCAGATGTCTGCGGCGAGATTGCGACCGGGGGCTCTGTTCTGGCGGACACCGAGGCGCTGCATCTGGCGGCGACGATCCCGGATGAAAACTGCCACGCGGTCTCGGCCTGTCAGGATATGATCACGCTGGACATCGCAGGCGGGCGCGGGCCGCGCAACATGGGCGGTCACCTGCACCTGCCCGAAACACCGGGCTTGGGCGTGCATCCCGATGAGCACGCATTGGGCACGCCTGTGGCCACATATTTTTGAGGGTATCATGCAAAACCTCACCTCCCAGGCTGAATGGATCGCCCGCGCACGCGAGGTTTTGCCCGCTGCGGGTTTTGGAAATTTCGACCCCGCAATCATGATCGCGCGCGGCGAAGGCAGCCATGTCTGGGACGAGGGCGGCACTGAATATATCGACTACCTGATCGGCTCGGGGCCGACAGCGCAGGCATCCCGCAGGGCGTTGCCGACCAGATGCTGATCGCGCCCTTCAATGACCTTGAGGCGGTGGCCTCGCTTCTGGCCGAGCACGCGGATGTTGCCGCGATTGTCGTGGAACCGTTGCAAAGAATCATTCCGGCGCGGCCCGGTTACCTTCAGGGGCTGCGCGATCTGTGCGACAGGCATCACGTCCTGCTGATTTTTGATGAAATCGTCACCGGGTTTCGCCTTGCCTATGGCGGCGCGCAGGAGCGCTATGGCGTTGTGCCCGATATCTGTACCCTCGGCAAGATCATCGGCGGTGGCTTTGCTCTGGTGGCCCTGGGCGCCAGTGCCGAGATCATGGCGCATTTCGACAAATCCGCCGTTGGCGCAGATAAATGGCTGATGCAGCTTGGCACGTTGTCGGGCAATCCGGTTGCTGCGGCTGCCGGACTCAAGACCATGGAAGTGTTGCGCCGCGACGGGCAATATGACCGGTTGCGCGCCCTCGGGCAGCAGTTGCAGGACATGCAGTCAGAGGCCTTGCAGACACAGGGCATTGCGCATCGCATCTGTGGTGATCCGACCCTGTTTGATATCCTATTCACCGATGTGGACTGCGTCGATTATCGCAGCGCCAAACACCGGGACCCAGCCGTCAACTTGACCTATAACGCGGCGCTGCGCGCCGGTGGTGTGTTCAAGTCGCCGGGCAAGCTCTATCCCAGCCTTGCCCTGAGCGAGGCCGATCTGGAGCATACGCGACAGGCCGTGTTAAAGGCGGCAGGCCTTATTGGCTCTTGTCGGTGACAATGCGCCCGTCCTCCAGCGTGATGATCCTGTCGGCCATTTGCAGAATGCGCGGGTCATGGGTGACCATGACCGTCGTCGTCCCCCGCGTTTTGCCCAGGGATTTGAGCATTTCAACCACGGTATGACCGGATGCCTTGTCCAGCGCCGCCGTGGGTTCATCCGCAAGAACGATCTCGGGGTTCGATACAAGGGCGCGCGCAACCGCGACCCGCTGTTTCTGCCCGCCCGACAGGTTGGCCGGAACATACTCCCGACGATCCGCAAGGCCGAGCAGGTCAAGCATGTGATGGCTGGCGGCGCGTTGCTTTGCGGCGTTGCCCTTGCCGTGCACCTCAAGGCCCATCAGGACGTTCTGGGTAGCGGTCAGGCTTTCATGCAGGTTGTGAGCCTGAAAGATGAACCCCAGCCGACGGCGCAGCGCCGCCAGATCCGCCTCGGGGGCCCCGTGCAACTCGTGATCCAGCAGCACGACACTGCCGTCCTGAATCTCGCGCAGCGCCCCGATCAGCGTCAGAAGCGTGGTCTTGCCGGATCCGGATGGCCCCATCAGGATGCTCAGGCTGCCACGGGCAATCGACAGGTTGATATCGAAGATGGCTTGTTTGCGCGCCTCGCCGGTCCCGAAGAAATGGTTGAGGCCGCGTACCTCGATTGGTGAATCCGTCATCAAAACAGGTCCGCCGGATCGGCGTTCGCCAGCCGCCGTGTCGCGATCGCCCCCGATAGGGTGCAGGCGGCTAATGTGCCCAGAAAAACGAGTATCGCCCGGCTGGCCTCCATGCTGACCGGCAGGCCCGTCACTGCCACCAACCCGGCATAAAGCCCCATCGAGACAAAAAATCCGGGAACGAATCCGAAGACGGCCAGAACGATGGCCTCTTCAAAGACGATGCCCAGAAAGAATGTCTGCCCGTATCCCATGGCCTTGAAGGTAGCATATTCGCGCAGGTGATCGGCCACGTCGGTGGACAGCACCTGATAGACGATGACAAGGCCGACAAGGATACCCATGAACACGCCAAAGCCGAAGATGATGCCGGTCGGGCGCTCTGACGACATGAATGCCAGATCGGCGGATTTCGCGTCTTGCGTGGTCTGGACCCTGACGCTTGCAGAGGGCAGCGCGGCGCGCAGGCGGGTGGCCACGGTGTCGGCGGAGACGCCATCGTCGATCCGCAGAAGAATGTGATCGGGCGCACCGCTGTCTCGCGTTGAAAAGACGCGAAGAAATGTCTGATCTGAGGTCACCAGCATACCGTCCGCCAGAAACCCGCCGCCGACTTTCATGGTGCCGATGGCGGTAAGGGTCTCGCCCATTGCCTCGAAGGAATAGCTCGCCCCGCTCGACAGGCTTTCGAGCACCGGGGCGGGCATGCCTCGGGTGTCTTCATCAAGCAGGACAGTGTTCTCGATGGTCAGCCGATCCAGAGATGCGGCAACGGCGGATGTGACAAAGCCGGTCTGTGTGGCGTCCACGCCGAAGGTCAGCAAGGCAACCGAGGTCCCGTCGTCGAGGGTGAAGGGCAGGTCGCCGATATAAAGCGGGGTGGCGTTTGCAACCCCAGAGACGCCGAGCGCCTGAAACATGTGCACGCGGGCGATATGCTCGCTATCGGTCAGGGTGTTGCCCTCCTGCGAGGACAGAATGATGTCTGTATTCAAGAGAGCATAGGGGGCGACGGTCGATCCGTTCAGCGCGCCCATGATCCCGAGTTGCATGAAAACCAGCAGATTCGCAAAGGCCACGCCGGACACCGCGGCAAGCAGACGGCCCCGGTTGTGCGAGAGCTGCAACCAGCCGATGGGCAGGCGCCCGAAGAGCAGGGTCAACAGCCTGCTCATTGCGACCGGCCAGCGTCGATCCGCACGATTGCCTCAAGATTGGTCAGGTTGCGCGCCTGCTCTGAAGACGCCGCATCCAGAACGACGATAACATCCACGACCCGCGCGTCGGTGTTGCTGGCCGGATCGTCCGAGGTGATCGACTGGCGCCCGATCTTTAGCCCGATTGCCGAGACGATGCCTGTCAGGGGCTGTGACAGGGCCTTGGCCGAGACGCTCACCGGATCGCCAATGGTCACGCGCCCGATCATTGTCTGATAAACCTCGGCCTCTACGGTCATCTGCGATGTGTCGCCAAGGTCGATGATCCCGTCGCTTGGCGGGCGTTCGCCGGCCCGCACCTTGATGTCGAGCACCCGGCCACGATCGGGCGCCCGGACATAGGCGCGTTCCAGATCCTGCCGCGCGCGGGCGAGGTCTGCGCGGGCGGCATCCAGATTGGCCTCGGCCACGGCAATATCGGCCTGAATGGTCTCTGATCCGGTCGCATAGCGCGAAAGCGTGGCGCGGGCGCGCTCCACATCGCGCTCTGCTTCGGTGGCCGTCGCAACGATCTGGTCAAATTGCGCAAGGGTTGTCACACCGCGTTCGAAAAGCGATGTCATGCGCGCAAGATCGGCCCGTGCCGCTATTGCGGTGGCTTCGGCGCGCTCCAGCGATGCCTGGGCCTCGGCCAGGCTGGCACGGTTCGATGCGCGGGTCTGGGCCAGCGTCGCCTGACGCACCCGCAGGGTTGCTTCGGCAGAGGAAATCGCGCTTTGAAGCTGTGGGAGGTTGTCCAGAACGGCCAGGATTTCATTGGCCTCGACCGCGTCCCCCTCTGCAACCCTGATCTCGGCGATGCGGGCGTCGCCGGCGCCCGATGGCGTGGCCACGCTGATGATATCGCCACGCGGGATGATCCGGCCAAGGGCCACGACATCGCCGTCACTGACCACCGCAACCTGCTGCTGTGACGCCACCTGCTGAATTGCGACGGCAATCGGGGTATTCGTTCCGGCCCCCGGCTCAAGCCCTGTTGCCCTGAAAAACACCCTGAGGCCCGGCGGCTGAAAGTACATCCCGATGACCGCGCCGGTAAACAGGGTCAGCATCAGCAGCGGGATCAGCAACAGCCGACTCCGCCCGGTTTTCCGGGGGCTCTGGTCTGGCGTGGTCGACGCAAGCCCGTTGTCTTCCAGCGGAAGCGCGGGCGTTTTGTCGGCGGGGTCGGAAGTCATGGCCATTCTTTCAAGCTGGATAGGAAACGGGTTTTGTCGAATTTCCTAATTTTACATCATAAAGGGCTGAAAGACCGCCCGGAAAGACGATTGTCTGCGGGAACGGGCCCTGACCGCGCGACGTTTGCGCGCGCTTTGCGTTGGATCAATTTTTCCAGCGTCATTTTCTGGCATGTCAGTCTCAGACGCAGGCCGGTCCTGGCAGCGACCTTGAATGCTCGGAGCGGGAATGGTTGGATGGTCTTGAAATGGACGCTGATCGAGAGAGTGCCTGTCACTCGGGCGTCCTGATGGGCACCACGCGGGGATCAAAGAGAAATGGACTACAAGGATTACTACAAGGTTCTGGGTGTCGAGCGAACGGCAAGCCAAGACGAGATCAAGCGCGCCTATCGCAAACTGGTGCGCAAGTATCACCCGGATGTGAATGCCGGGGCTGACGCAGAACAGAGCTTCAAGGATGTGGGCGAAGCCTACGAAGTTCTGCAAGACCCTGAAAAGCGCGCCGCCTACGATCAGCTCGGCGCCAACTGGAAAGAGGGGCAGGCGTTTCGCCCGCCCCCTGATTGGGATGAAGGTTTCGAGTTTTCCGGCGGTGGCTATACCGAGGCCGACCCCAACGACTTTGGGTCGTTCTTTGACGAGCTTTTCGCGCGTCAAGGCCGGGCATCGCCCAATATGCGCGCGGAGCGTCAGTTCAGGGCGCCGGGACAGGATCATCACGCCAAGATCGTGATCGACCTGAAAGAGGCCTATCAGGGTGGATCGCGCGACTTTACGCTGCGCGCCCCGGAGCTTGATGCAAGCGGCCATGTGGTGTTGCAAGAACGCTCGATCCGGGTCGCCATCCCGAAAGGTGTGGCCGAAGGGCAGCATATTCGCGTTGCGGGCAAGGGCGCGCCGGGGTTTGGCGGCGGCAAGCCGGGGGATCTGTTTCTAGAGGTCGCGATCAAGGAAGACCCAGCTTACCGCGTCGAGGGCAGGGACGTCTACATGGATCTGCCGATCACCCCATGGGAGGCCGCGCTCGGTGGCCGTATCAGCGCGCCAACCCCAAGCGGCCGGGTGGAGTTGACGGTGCCGAAACACGCGCAGACCGGCAAAAAGCTTCGCCTGAAGGGGCGCGGTATTCCGGGCAAACGCCCCGGTGATCTTTATGCGGTGCTCAAGATCGTCATCCCGCCGATTGAAAGCGAGAAAGCCCGCGCGCTTTACGAACAAATGGCCCGCGAGATGGATTTCGATCCGCGCGCGAGATTGGGAGGATAAAAGATGCCTGACTCAAATGCATTGGTGCCCGCAAGCGAAGTGGTGGAACGCCTGACCCTCATCGACCTGTGCCGTATTTGCGGATCATCCGCAGAATGGGTCATCGACCTGGTGGAGGAGGGCATTCTGGAGCCCGAGGGCGAAAACCGCACCGGATGGCGGTTTGAAAGCACCAGCATAACGATCGTGCGCAAGGTGCAACGCCTTCAGGCGGATTTGCGGCTTAACATGCCGGGGGTCGCGCTGGTGCTGTCGCTGGTCGATGAGAACGCGCGGCTGAAACGGGATTTGCAGCTTCTGGAACACGATTCTCGCTATCCGATCCGAATGCCCGGGCCTGACGAATAAGATTGGGGGCCATGGCTGTAGATTGATGTGAGTCAATCCGCAATTGGGCTGGCGGTCTTAAGGTATCATGGAAAATATGCGAGGTAGACCATGACCACTGACCCGAAGCCACATCATTCGACCTATATCAACCTCCCCGAGGCCGTCGGCGTGTTTGACAGCTTTGAGACCCTGCAAGCCGCGATCTACGATCTGCGGATGTCGGGGTTCAGCCGCTATGACATCAGCCTGTTGGGCAGCAAGGAGGCGATGACAGAAAAGCTTGGCTCTGCCTATTGGCAGGCCTCCGAGCTTGAAGATAACCCCGATGCCCCGCGCGCCGCATTCGTTTCGGAAGAAGCAATGGGCGAATTTGAAGGGGCGATTGCGGGTGGGTTCTTCTTCCTGGGATCGTATATTGCCATGGCGGCCATGTTGACACCGGTCAGCACGTTGGCCGCCTCAATCGCCGCTATCGCAATTGGCGGCGGGCCCGCCGCAGTCATCGGCGCCTTGCTTGCGCGTCGTGTGGACAAGCACCACAAGGACTATTACGCCGATCAAATCCGTCAGGGCGGTATTCTGCTCTGGGTCCGCACGAAGGACAAGGACCGCGAGGATCTTGCCGTCAAGATCCTGAAAGGTCACTCCGGGCGCGACGTGCATGTGCACGGCTGGAGCGAATGACGTCGGCTGACGCCCTGCCCGAAAATACAAACTCAGAAACATGAATGGAAAACTGATGGCACAGACAACCAAGACGCTAGAAAATCTTCAGCAAGCGGTTTCAATGGAACTGGCAGCGGTAAGCCAATATATGCTGCATATCCTGACAGCCGAGAGCTGGGGGCTGGACAAGCTTGCCGTGAAAATGCGGTCTGAAATGTTGGAAGAGCTTGGCCATGCCGAAGCATATTCGCGCCGGATGGTGTTTCTGGGCGGAAGCCCGGAATTGAAATCGGCCAAGGTGCCAACTGCCGCGAAATCTTTGAAAGCGATGTTCGAGGCCGACTTGGAGGACGAGAAGAGCTCGCTCGACTTCTACACGACTGCGGCGAGCGAAGCCGACCAAGCCCGTGACATCGGAACCCGCGATTTGTTTGAACAGACGGCTTTGGACGAAGAAGGCCATATGACTTGGCTTAAACTGCAACTGACGCTTCTGGACCGGATGGGAGAGCCCGCATTTATCGCCATGCAGGTTAAAGAGACTGAAGCTGATTAATATGGTGGCAACACGCGTGCTGCGCATCTGAATAAGCGCAGCACGACCACACCGCGAGGGATTTCTCATGACACCGACGCCGGAAGTATTCTTTGACATTGATCCACCAACAATCCTGACGAAGTTGCGTAAGGGGATGTTCGGGGCCGGGGTCGTGATGATCGTGTTGGGGGTTGCGGCGTTGATCATGCCGTTTTTTGGTTCTCTGGTTATAGAGGTTCTGATTGGCTGGCTTCTTGCCGTTAGCGGCTTGGTGACAGTCGTTGGCGCATTTTCTCTGCGCAAGACGGGACTGTTCGTTTGGGAATTGGCCGCAGGTCTAATTACCTGTGTTATTGGCTTGTTAATGCTCGCTTTCCCGCTACAGGGGCTTGTTGCGTTGACCCTCATCATCGCTGTGGTTCTCGTGATGACTGGGATTGCGCAGCTTGCCTTTGCCTTTTGGGCTCGCCCGGCGCCGGGATGGGGCTGGGGCGTATTGTCGGCAATCGTAAGCGGGGCTTTGGGGGGCTTTATCCTTTTTGCCCTGCCAGACGCATCGGCCATAATTTTGGGTCTATTTGTTGGGGTTGATTTTGTCAGCACGGGCACGGCTTTGGTGTTGATCGCGCGATCTCTTCGTCCGGGCGTCTAGGCGCCCTGTGACGGGTACATATTTGCGAAAGGTTTGCGAAAACCGGCCAAGACGTGCACGCATATTACCCGGAGTTCACGGATTATGGTGATGCAGAAGCCTTTGAGCGAACAGAGCAAACGCTGCACACGGCAACAAAGTAAAACCATCCAATAGCTGCCCGCAACGGGGCGCCCGTTTGCTCATATCCTGTCGGATTATTCCGGCTTCCCCGCTCGGGTCAGAAGATCCCGGCAGGCGTCGGCAACAACGGTTTCCTCGTTTGTCGGCAAGGCGAAGACCCCGACCTGTGAGTGGGCCGCGCTGATGCGGGTGGCGTTCTTGTCATTTGCCGCGTCGTCGAGCGTTACACCCAACCAGCCGAGATGATCGCAGATTGCTTTTCGGATCGGCGCGGAGTTCTCACCGATACCGGCGGTGAAGACCAGGGCATCCAGCCCTCCGATAGCGGGCAACAACCCGGCGAGGCTACTGGCGGCCCGGTAACAGAACAGCGCGATGGCCTCCTGGGCGTGCGGGTTGTCGCTGTCTTGCAAGACCTGCATGTCGTTGGTCATGCCCGACACCCCCAGAAGACCGGAGTGCTTGTAGAGCAGGGTTTCGATGTCGGGCGCGGCCATGCCCTTGGCCTGCATCAGGTAGAGCACGACACCGGGGTCAAGCGCCCCGCAGCGGCGCCCCATCATCAACCCGTCGAGGGCGGTGAACCCCATGGTGGTTGCCACGCTTTTGCGATCCTTCATGGCGCACATGCTTGAGCCGTTGCCAAGATGCGCCACGATCACCCGGCCGGAGGCGCGGTCGCCAAGATGGTTCGGCAGGATGCTGGCGATATAGTCATAGGACAGCCCGTGAAACCCGTAGCGGATCACCCCCTCGTCCGTCAGATCGCGGGGCAGGGCGAACAGCTGGGCCAGATGGTTCTGGCTGCGGTGAAAGCCGGTGTCGAAACAGGCGATCTGGGGAATGTCGGGTCGCCATTTCGCGACGGCGCGGATTGCCGCGATATTGTGGGGTTGATGCAGCGGGGCCAGCGGAACCAGTGCTTCAAGGTATTGCAGAACCGAGGGGGAAATCAGTGTCGGATCGCGATAGTGTTGGCCACCATGCACAACCCGGTGCCCGACCGCCAGAAGCGGCAGGCCCCCGAAATGGTTTGCCAGCCAGGGCAGCAAGAGCGCAATCACCGTCTCATGGTCAGAGGCCACGTCAAGCGCGGTCATGGCGCCCGCGTCAAGAGCACCGCCAGCAGTGTCACGTGCCGAAAAAACCGGCGTTCCGCCGATCCCCGCAATAGTGCCTTTGGTCAACGGCGTTGTCGACGAGTTATCGCTGTCAAATACCGCAAACTTAAGGCTGGAGGACCCGGCATTCAGGGTCAGGAACACCCTCCTCATGACAGACCCCCGGCAGCGCGGTGATGTACGAACAGCTGCGCCATCGCCGCCGAGGCGAGGCGCGACATGACGCCATCCGCCCGGCTGGTCAGCACGATCGGGATGCGGGCGCCAAGCACGAGGCCGGCCGCATCTGCCCCGGCCAGATAGATGAGTTGCTTGGCCACCATGTTTCCGGCCTCAAGATCGGGAACGATCAGGATATCTGCCTGACCGGCGACCTGCGACTGAATGCCCTTGGCGTCAGCGGCGGATGCGGACACGGCGTTGTCAAAGGCCAGCGGCCCGTCAATCAATCCGCCGGTGATCTGACCACGCTCCGCCATCTTGCACAGGCCCGCCGCATCGAGTGTCGAGGGGATGCTTGGCGTCACGGTTTCGACCGCCGATAGCACCGCGACACGTGGCAGGTCGATGCCAAGGGCGAGGGCCAGGTCTATCGCGTTCTGCACGATGTCGCCTTTGGTCTGAAGATCGGGAAAGATGTTGATCGCGGCATCGCTGATCAACAGCGGTTTGGGATAGCTTGGAACATCGAGCACGAAAACATGGCTCATCCGGCGTTCGGTGCGCAGGCCGGTGTCCTTGTTGACGACGGGTTCCAGCAATTCATCGGTGTGAATCTTGCCCTTCATCAACATATGAACCTTGCCCGCGCGCGCCAAGGCAACGGCGGTTTCCGCGGCGGCATGACTGTGGGGCGCATCGACAATTTCAATGCCGCTCAGATCGCGCCCGATTTCGGCGGCCGCGGCCTCAATTCTGGCCTTGGGGCCGACCAGCACGGGCACGATCATGCCCTTCGCGCCCGCCTCGAGCGCGCCTTCAAGCGAGAGCGCATCGCAGGGATGAACCACAGCCGTGCGCACCGGCGCAAGCGAGGATGTTGCCGCGATCAGATCATTGAAGCGGGCGCCGCGCTCATGAAGATGCACCTCGGGCAGGGCGACACGAGGCCTGCGCACCTTTTCTGTCGGCGCGATCACCTCTGCCTGACCTTCGATCACGGTCTCGCCGTTTTGATTGGTACAAACACAATCGAGAGTCACATGATGGTGCTCGGCGCTTTTCCTGGCGACACTCACCCGAATGGTGACCGTATCGCCAAGGCCAACGGGGCGTCGAAAGCTGAAATTCTGGTTCAGATAGATGGTGCCCGGTCCCGGAAGCTCGGTCCCGAGAACCGCAGAAATCAGCGCGCCGCCCCACATGCCATGGGCGATGACTTTGTGAAACATATCCGAACTGGCGTATTCGGCATCGACATGGGCCGGGTTCACATCGCCCGACATGACCGCGAACAATTCGATGTCCTCTGGTTTCAGCGTGCGGGTAAGCTCTGCGCTGTCGCCGATTTCGAGTTCGTCGAAGGTCTTGTTTTCAATGAATTGCATGGCAGGGGGCCTTTTGCCGATATCGGCTTAGATGGCGGACGGTGATTGACCGTCCCTGGTTTTATGGTCTTCGATGTCTTCGGCAATATCCTCGATCTCACGAAACGCATCACCACCGGATGGTTTGCCTTCGACATGGGCTTCGGCCTTGCCGTTGATCTTGAGATCGGCCTCGCCCCAGGGGTGGGTGTCGATCTCCAGCTCATCGCCATCGACCGTCGCGGTAAAGCGCTGTTCGGTGGCGCCTTTGCCGGTGGGATAGCTAAGGTCGGGATTCCAGTGGATAGGTTTCTTGGACATATTGTGTTCCTTTCGCAGTGTTTGTGAATTGGGCGTGCGACGTCAGGCGCGCACGTGATACCCGCCGTCGACATAGGCGATATTGCCGGTCACCTTGCACGACAGGTCGCTGACCAGCCCGACAGCCATGTGGCCCACATCCTCGATACTGACGAGGCTTTGCTCTGGCGCACGTTTTTGCGCCGCGTCGATCAATTCGTCAAAGTGGTCGATGCCCGACCCGGCGCGCGTTTGCAGGGGGCCGGGCGAGATCGCGTTAACGCGGATTTGCCTCGGCCCAAGCTCTGCCGCGAGGTAACGCACAGTGCCCTCAAGCGCCGATTTGACCGGCCCCATGATGTTGTAATGATCGACCACCTTCTCGGCGCCATAATAGCTCATCGTCAGGATGCTGCCGCCGTTTTTCATCAAGGGCACGGCCAGCCGGGTCATGCGGATCAACGAATGCACCGAGATATCCATCGCCTGCGCGAAGCCTTCCTTGGAACATGCACTCACCGGCCCATGCAGGTCGTCTTTCGGACAAAAGGCGATCGAGTGCAGCACAAAGTCGAGCTGCCCCCATTGCGATCCGATCGCGTCAAAAACGGCCTCCATTTGCCCGTCAACCTCGACATCCAGAGGAAGAAACAAGGGCGCCTCCAGCGTCGTCACCACCGGGGCGATATAGGGTTTTGATTTTTCATTGGCATAGGTCACGGCAAGCTCTGCGCCAGCCGCACGTAGCGCCATGGCACAGCCCGCGGCGATGGAATGCTCGTTCGCGATCCCGACGATGAGCCCGCGTTTGCCGCTGAGCAGGGTTTCCAGCATCACCGCTCACTCCTGAAAAACATATGTGCCGGGCGCGTCGCAGAGCGGTTCGTAGCCCTTTGACCCCAGCGACGGCGGGGCCGTTGGATCGCCCGACTTGTCAGATAGCCAATCGACAAGCGCGGGCCACCAAGAGCCATCGGTTGGTTGCGATTGCGCCATCCAGCGATCCGGGTCGGTATAGGGCGCATCCTTGGTCTTGGATTGCATCCGATAGTGGCGGCGCGGGTGCCCCGGCTCCGAGACGATCCCGGCATTATGCCCGCCGCTGGTCAGAACAAAGGTGACGTCCGTGTCTGACAGCAGATTGAATTTATAGACCGAATGCCAGGGCGCGACGTGGTCGCGTTCTGTGCCGACCATGAACACCGGCGCGCGGATATCAGAGATTGCAATCGGGCGATCACCGACATGATAGCGCCCCTCGGCGAGATCGTTTTTCAGAAACAACTGTCGCAGGTATTGCGAATGCATCCGATAGGGCATCCGCGTCGCATCGGCGTTCCAGGCCATGAGGTCGTTCATTTCAGAGCGCTCGCCCATTAGGTAATCATGGATCACCCGCGACCAGATCAGATCGTTCGAGCGCAAAAGCTGGAACGCGCCGGCCATCTGCGTCGTGTCCAGATAGCCCTTGTCCCACATGATATCTTCCAGATAGGTGAGCTGGCTTTCGTTGATGAACAATGTCAATTCGCCCGCTTCGGTAAAATCGACCTGGGCGGCCAGCAGCGTCAGAGTTTGCAGGCGCGTGTCACCGTCTCGCGCCATGGCTGCCGCCGCGATGGAAAGCAGGGTGCCGCCAAGACAGTATCCCACGGCGTGAATTTTCTGCCCCTCGGTGATGGCGCTGACAGCATCGAGCGCATCCATGATGCCGAGCGAAAGGTAATCATCCATCCCCAGATCGCGGTCTTCGGCGTCGGGGTTTTTCCAGGACACCATGAAAACGGTGAACCCCTGCGATGTCAGATAGCGCACAAGCGAGTTTTGCTCGGACAAATCGAGAATGTAATATTTCATGATCCAGGCCGGAACGATCAGAATGGGTTCGGGGCGGACCTTGTCGGTGGTGGGCGCATTTTGGATAAGCTCGATCAGGTGATTGCGATAGACAACCTTGCCCGCAGTGGTCGCCAGGTTGCGCCCGACCTCGAAGGCCTCGGCCCCGACCGGTTTCTTGCCTGTATTTACGCGCGCGGCATCCTCCAGAAAGTTCTGCCAGCCGCGCAGCAGGTTCATACCACCTTGCTGATAGGTCTTGGACAGCACCTCGGGGTTGGTCATCGCAAAATTCGATGGTGAGAAAACATCCAACATCTGGCGGGTCGCAAATTCTACAACATTCTCATGCTGTTCGGTAACGCCTTCCACCCCGGTGGTCGCGTTGTGCCACCATTGCTGATTGAGAAGAAACGCCTGCGACATGACGTTGAAGGGCCATTTCTGCCAGGCTTCCCCAGTGAACCGCTTGTCTTGGGGCAGAGGCGTTATGCAGGTTTCGGTCGTATCGCGATTGCTGGCACACATCCCCGCATAATTGGCAAAACGCGATGTTTTCTTGACGGCTTTTTCAACAAGTTGCAACTGCTTGCCGGGGGCCGACGACAAATGCAACGCCCAATCCGAATAGGCCGCGGCAAGGGCAATCGGAGACAACCCGCCGGTAAAGCGCGCCTGCGCGGCCTTCAGCCCCTTGTCCAAAGCCTGCTCCATGGTCGTATGCGTGTGTGCCAAAGGCTCGGGCCCCAGGGCGGGGGCCAATGCCAACTTGCCGCTTTTAGGGGCGACTTTGGCTTTTTTTTCAGCGGAGGGCCTTTTGTTGTGAAGTGATGTAACGCGCGCCATTGCCCAAACCTTTCTTGTTCAATGAAAACTTGAGTGAGTGATATCTAACTGCAAGTCATCCGTGATTGATCTGCGTCAATGTATGCGCTGTCGCCGACGACTAACTAACGTAAGCGATAAAAAGCGAGCGAAAACGCGCCTGTTTTTCCGTGTTTGCCCAATGAATAGGATCGAGATCATGAAAAAAAGCACAATGGTCGTGGCCCTGCTGTTGATTGCGGCCGGTATTGCCGGTGCTGCGTGGTGGCAGATATCGCAGGGCTCGAACCTTCCGGCTGGCATCAGCCGCTCCAACGGGCGAATCGAGGCGGAACGGATTGCCGTTGCGACCAAATTGGCCGGTCGCGTGGCCGAGGTTCTCGTTGACGAAGGGGATTGGGTCGAAAAAGGGCAACTGATTGCCAAGATGGATACCGCTGATCTTGAGGCAGAGTTGCGTCAGGCACAGGCAAGCGTTCTTCAGGCGCAGCAGCAGAAACTCCAGGCCGAAGCCCTGTTGCGGCAGCGCCAATCGGAACTGACCACGGCAAGGGCCGAATTCAACCGGGTCGAAAAGCTGGCGGACAGCGGGTTCAACAGTCAGGCAAAGTTGGACACACAGCGCACCGTTCTGGAGAGCGCGGAAGCCGCCCTTGCAGCCGCCGAAGCGGGCATTCCTCTGGCCGAGGCAACCATCGCCGCCGCCGAGGCGGCCGTCGCGGGGGTGCAAAGCCGGATCGACGACTCGCACCTTCAAGCGCCGCGTGCCGGGCGTGTGCAATACCTGTTGGAACATGTCGGCGAGGTCGTGGCGGCAGGCAGCAGCGTTGTTACGCTGACCGACCTGTCGGATATGTACATGACGATATTCCTGCCATCGCGTGATGTCGGGCGCCTGGCGATTGGTGCCGAGGCCCGGATCATTCTGGACGCGATCCCCGACTATGTGATCCCTGCCAAGGTGACATTTGTCGCCAGCACGGCACAGTTTACCCCAAAATCGGTCGAGACCAGCGATGAGCGCGATCAGCTGATGTTTCGCGTCAAGCTGACAATCGCGCCCGAGCTATTGGCCGATTATCAGGACCGCGCACGCGGCGGGGTGCCGGGTGTTGGCTATGTGCTGGTCGATGAAAACACGGCCTGGCCGCCGGAGCTTGCGGTGAGATTGCCACAATGATCCCGTCCCCGGTCGCGACGCTCGCGGCGGTGACGCATCGCTATGGCAAGATTGCGGCCCTTGACGATATCACGCTGGATGTGCCTGCGGGCTGCATGGCCGGTCTGATTGGCCCTGACGGTGTTGGCAAATCGACGCTTCTGGCCTTGCTGGCGGGGGTTCGGCGGCTTCAAACCGGTGATGTGCAGGTGCTGGACGGCGATGTTCGGGATCGCAGGCATCTGCGGGACTGCAACCACCGTATCGCCTATATGCCGCAGGGCCTTGGGCGCAATCTTTATCCGACGTTGAGCGTCACCGAGAACCTGGATTTCTTCGGTCGGCTGTTTGCCCAATCACAGGCCGAGCGCGCCGCCCGGATTGCTGATTTGCTTCAGGCGACCGGGCTTGACCCGTTTCCGGATCGCCCCGCCGGCAAGCTTTCGGGCGGCATGAAGCAAAAGCTGTCGCTTTGTTCGGCGCTTATTCACGATCCTGACCTGTTGATCCTCGACGAGCCGACGACCGGCGTCGATCCGCTGTCGCGGCAGCAATTCTGGGAGCTGATCGACCGTATCCGCCGGCAACGCCCGGAAATGAGCGTGATTGTGGCAACCGCCTATATGGAAGAGGCCGAGCGTTTTGACTGGTTGGCCGCGATGTCGGACGGCAAGGTGATCGCGACCGGACGCCCGGGTCAGATTCTGGAACAAAGCAACCAGCCAACGCTCGAAGCGGCGTTTATCGCCATGTTGCCAGAGGATGCGCGCCGCGGGCACAGCGAGGTCGTGGTGCCGCCCCGGAAAGACCTTGGCGGCCCGCCCGCCATTCAGGCCAAGGCCCTGACCCGCAGGTTTGGGGATTTTGTTGCGGTCGACCGGGTGAACTTCGAGATCGAGCGCGGCGAAATCTTTGGGTTTCTGGGCTCGAACGGCTGCGGCAAGACGACGACCATGAAGATGCTGACCGGGTTGCTGCCTGCCAGTTCCGGCGAGGCGCTTTTGTTCGGGGAGACATTGGATGCGCGCGACATGCGCACCCGCCAGAGGGTTGGATATATGTCGCAATCCTTTTCGCTTTATAGCGAATTGACCGTGCGCCAGAACCTCGATCTGCACGCCGAACTTTACCAGTTGCCAGTGACCAGGCGGGCAGGGCGGGTCAGCGAGATGATGGCGACATTTGACCTGACCGAGGTTGCGGAGGTGCGGCCCGACGCCTTGCCCCTTGGCATCCGCCAGCGGCTTCAGCTTGCGGTTGCGATGATCCATTCCCCCGAAGTGCTGATCCTCGATGAGCCGACATCGGGTGTCGATCCGGTCGCGCGCGACGCGTTCTGGCAGCACCTGATCGCGCTGTCGCGCAACGACGGGGTGACGATATTCGTCTCCACCCACTTCATGAACGAGGCGCAGCGTTGCGACCGGATATCGCTGATGCATGCGGGGCGGGTTCTGAGCGTTGGCACGCCTGCTGAAATCGCGGCGTCCAAGGGCACGGAAAACCTGAATGAGGCCTTTGTCAGCTATCTTGAGGACGCCGCCGACGGCGATGCGCCAACCGGCAAGGCCAAGGCGCCAACACTGCCGTCAGAGGCGCAAACCGGCGATCGCGCGCGGTCCGGCGGTGGTCTGGCGCGGATGTGGGCGTTTGCGCGCCGTGAAACGATGGAAATCCTGCGCGACCGGTTGCGGCTGACCTTTGCCTTTCTGGGGCCGGTCATTCTGATGCTGACGTTCGGCTATGGCATCTCGTTTGACGTGACCGATCTGCCCTATGCGGTACTGGATCAGGATCAGACCCCGGAGAGCCGAACCCTTCTCGAAGCGTTTTCCGGCTCGCGCTATTTTGAAGAACGCGCCCCGGCAACAAGCGCAACCGAGCTTGCCGCGCGCCTGCGCGACGCAGAGATCGCCATTGCCATCGAAATCCCGCCTGACTTTGGCCGGGATCTGTTGAGCGGCAAAACCCCCGAAGTGCGCGCCGCTGTCGATGCCGCAATGCCGTTTCGGGCGGAAACGACACGCGGCTATCTGCTCGGGTTGGCCGAGGCCTATATGGCGGATCAGATCGAGCGCACCTACGGCGAGGGTGTCGATACGAGTGCCGCAGATATCGAGACCCGTTTTCGGTATAATCAGGCGTTCAAAAGCGTCGTTGCCATGGTGCCATCGGTGATCATGCTGATGCTTGTTCTCATCCCGTCGATGATGGCGGCCATGGGCGTTGTGCGCGAAAAAGAGACCGGATCAATCGCCAATTTCCGCTCGACCCCCGTGACGCGGGCAGAGTTTCTTCTGGGCAAACAGCTGCCTTATGTGGTCATCGCGATGCTTAGCTTTTTGACCCTGTTGATGGTTGCATATGGGGTGTTCAATGTGCCCATAAAGGGCTCTGGCCTGACGCTTGTGATCGGCACCTTTCTCTATGTTCTGGCGACAACCGGTTTCGGGGTTCTGGTGTCGACCTTCACCAAAACACAGGTCGCCGCCACCTTTGCCACAGCTATCATCGCCATCATTCCGGCGGTCAATTTCTCGGGGCTTCTGGTTCCGGTCTCCTCGCTTTCGGGCAGCGGACAGATGATCGGGCTAAGCTTTCCGTCGGGTTGGTATCAACAGATCAGCGTTGGCACATTCACCAAGGATCTTGGCTTTGCGGAGCTTTGGCAAAACCATCTCGCCCTGGCGGGTTTTGCTGTTTTCTTTGTCGTGGTGTCGATCCTTGCCCTTAACAAACAGGAACCCTGAGATGCGGCAATGGCTGTCCAATATCTACCGGCTCGGTCTCAAAGAGCTTCGCAGCCTGCGGGCCGATCCGGTTCTGCTTTTCCTGATTGCCTATGTCTTCAGCTTTGCGGTCTATGCGGTTGCGACAGGGGCCAAGCTTGAGGTGATCAATGCGTCGGTGGCCTATGTCGATCTTGACCGCTCTGATCTGAGCGGGCGGATTATCGGGGCGATCCTGCCGCCGGAATTTGACACCCCGCAGGAAATCGCAGCCTCCGATATTGATCGCGTCATGAACGATGGCAGCTATGTTTTCGTGCTGTCCTTTCCGCCGCGCTTCGAGGCGGACGTGATCGCCGGATTGCAGCCATCCTTGCAGTTGAACGTGGATGCCACGGCGATGGTGCAGGCGGGCAACGGGTCGGTTTTTCTTCAGGAAATCATAACCGGAGAAATCACCAAATTCGTGGCAGGCGACGATACATCGAGCACATTGCCGATAGATCTGATCGTCACGGCACAGTTCAATCCAAACCTGCAATCGACATGGTTTTCCTCTGTGATGCAGGTGATCAACAACGTCACGATCCTGGCAATTCTGCTGACCGGCGCGGCCCTGATCCGCGAGCGCGAACACGGGACGATCGAGCATTTGCTGGTTATGCCGGTCACGCCGTCGGAAATCATGCTGGCCAAGATCTGGGCCAATGGCCTGGCGATCATTGTCGCCGCTGTGTTGTCGCTTTGGCTGGTGGTGCAGGGCATTTTGGGCGTGCCAATTGCCGGATCGCTTACGCTTTTCGTGACGGGTACGGTGCTTTATCTGGTGTCGGTCACAGGGCTTGGCATTCTGTTGGCAACCTTCACGACCTCGATGTCACAGTTCGGTTTGCTGGCCCTGCCGGTTCTGGTGGTCATGAATCTGCTCTCGGGCAGCACCACCCCGATGGAGAGCATTCCCGGCTGGCTTCAAACCGTCATGCAGATCGCGCCATCCACGCATTTCGTGGCCTTCTCGCAGGCCATCCTCTATCGCGGCGCCGGTCTGCAAACGGTCTGGCCGGATATGTTTGTGATGATCGGGCTGAGCGGTGTCTTTTTCGCCGTCGCGCTAGTGCGGTTTCGTCAGACCATGTCGGCCTGAACCTGGATGCCGGCACCCGCTGTTCGCCCTTTGACGCAGGTCAATGTCGCAAAAATATTTCCTGTTAACTCTCTCTTACCGAAAACGCGGATCAGTCATCCCTTTTGGGGATGCTGGCATGGCAAGCGGAAGGGAGAACCTCATGCAAGATGACACGCAAGCCCCGCCAAACCCGGAAGAGCAAACCAGTTCCAGGTTTCCCACAGCTTATACAATCCTGTTCCTGTTGATCATTCTGGTGGCTGCGCTGACATGGATTATTCCCGCCGGACGCTATGACAGGGTGATGAACGACACCGTCGGCAAAGAGATTGCCGTCGCCGGAAGCTACCAGGAGGTAGACCCGAACCCGCAGGGGTTTTTCGATGTCATGCTGGCACCGGGGGCCGGTTTTTATGATCCCGACAGCTATGCGGCAAATGCCATTGATGTGGCGCTCTTCGTTCTGTTTCTTGGTGGCTTCCTGGGAATCGTGAATGCAACCGGGGCGATAGATACCGGCATTCGGACGGTCATGCACAGGCTTGAAGGGCACGAAATCTGGATGATTCCGATCATGATGTCGCTGTTTGCGCTTGGCGGCACGACCTATGGCATGGCCGAGGAAACACTGGCGTTCTACGCGATCCTGATCCCTGTGATGATTGCGGCCGGCTATGATGCCGTGACCGGTGTTGCGATTATCCTGATCGGGGCGGGGATCGGCGTTTTGGGGTCGACCATCAACCCGTTTGCCACCGTGATCGCCGCCAATGCGGCGGGGATTCCCTTTACCGATGGCATGGCGTTGCGCTTTATCCTTCTGATCGGCGGGGTGGTCATTTGCGCGGCTTACGTGATGCTCTATGCGCGCCGGGTCAAGGCCGACCCGCGCAGATCCGTCGTGGTGAAACAGGCGCAGGCACATCGCGCGATCTTTCTCAAGGATCGCAAGGACGACTCGGACATGGCCAATCTCACCGGAACCCAGTCGATTGTCCTGATTATCTTTGCTCTCACCTTTGCGGTCATGATCTGGGGCGTGTCCTCGCAGGGCTGGTGGATGGCCCGCATGGCGGCGCTGTTCCTTGGGTCCGCCATCGTGATCGGCCTGATCGCGCGCATGGGCGAAAAGCAGCTGACCGGAAATTTCATCGACGGGGCGCGTGACCTTCTTGGCGTGGCGCTTGTGGTCGGCCTGGCCCGGGGGATCGTCGTGATCATGGAAAACGGGCTGATTGCCGACACGATCCTGCACAGTGCCGAACAATCGCTTGGCGGTCTGGGTGATCTGGCCTTCATCAACCTGATGTTCTGGATCGAAGTCGGCATGAGCTTTTTCGTGCCCTCGTCCTCTGGTCTGGCCGTCATGTCGATGCCGATCCTGGCGCCGCTGGCCGATTTTGCAGGCGTTGCCCGGTCTCTCGTCGTCACCGCCTATCAATCGGCCAACGGCTTGGTGAACCTGATCAACCCGACCTTCGCCGTCGTGGTCGGTGGTCTTGCCATCGGACGGGTTTCCTATGATCGCTGGCTGGCCTTCATCTGGCCGCTGCTGCTGATCCTGACCGTCTTCATCAGCGCCGCTCTCAGCGTTGCAGCCCTCGTATAAGAAAGGCTCTCAAGATGACCGATCAAACCTTGGGTGTTCACTCCGAAACCGGAAAATTGCGCCAGGTCGTCGTCTGCCGCCCCGGTCTGGCCCATCGTCGATTGACGCCTGCCAACTGTCAGGATCTGTTGTTTGACGATGTGTTCTGGGTCAAGCAGGCGCAGAAAGACCACGATGTCTTTGCAACCACGATGCGCGATGAGGGGGTCGAGGTTCTGGACGTCAACGATCTGCTTGCCGAAACGCTGGATATCGCCAAAGGGCGTGACTGGGTGCTGGATCACCGAATTACGCCCGACCAGATCGGCGTTGGCATGATGTCGGAACTGCGCGCCTGGATGGATGATCTGCCGGGGGCGCAACTGGCGGAATACCTGCTCGGCGGGCTGGCCACCGACGATCTGCCGTTCAAGCCTTCGGGGCTGTTCGGCAGCTATCTTGGCGCGCACGGGTTTATCCTGCCGCCATTGCCAAACGCGCTGTTCACCCGCGACAATTCCGCGTGGATCTATGGCGGTGTCTCGGTCAATCCGATGCACTGGGCCGCGCGGCGCCCGGAAACCCTGCTGAACACCGCAATCTATAAATTCCACCCGAAATTCGCGGGCAAAACGACGGTCCATTGGGGCGACCCGACCATTGATCACGGGCTGGCGACGCTGGAAGGCGGCGATATCATGCCCGTCGGCAACGCAACGGTTCTGGTCGGCATGGGCGAGCGGTCGTCGCCGCAGGGCGTTGGCCAACTTGCCGAGGCGCTGTTCGATACGGGCGCCGCAGAGCGGGTGCTGGCCTTTGCCATCCCGAAATCGCGGGCGGCGATGCATCTCGATACGGTCTTTACCCTTTGCGGTGGCGATGTGGTCACGACCTTCAAGGAGGTGGCGGACGAACTTAAATGCTACGACATTCGCCCCGGCGATGGCGCCGCGCCTTTGCAATTTCGCCATGACCCGCGCCCGATTTTCGATATCGTGGCCGAGGTTCTGGGCTACAAAAGACTCCAGATTGTGCCGACGGGCGGCTCTACCGGGGAAGAGCGCGCGCGCGAACAATGGAACGATGGCAACAACGTGCTGGCCCTGCGCCCCGGTGTGGTCATCGGCTATGACCGCAACGACGACACCAACGCCGCGCTTGCGGCGGCAGGCATCGAAGTGCTGGCCATTCCCGGCGCCGAGCTTGGGCGCGGGCGTGGCGGAGGACATTGCATGAGCTGCCCGACCCTGCGCGATCCTGTTTGACCCCGAAAGGCAATCCAAATGGCTTACAACCTGAAGAACCGACATTTCCTGACCCTGCGGGATTATACCCCGCGCGAAATCGCCTTTCTGCTCAAGCTCGCGGCTGACCTCAAGGTCGCGAAATACACCGGCACCGAGGTGCCACGGCTGCAAGGCAAGGATATCGCGCTGATCTTTGAAAAGGACAGCACCCGTACCCGCGTGGGGTTTGAGGTGGCGGCATATGATCAGGGCGCGCGTGTCACCTATCTGGGGCCGACCGGCAGCCATATCGGCCATAAGGAATCGGTCAAGGACACCGCCCGCGTGCTGGGCCGGATCTATGACGCGATCGAGTATCGCGGCTTTGGCCAGAATGTCGTTGACGAACTGGCGCAATATTCCGGCGTGCCGGTCTATAACGGGCTGACAAACGAGTTTCACCCGACCCAGATCCTCGCCGATTTCCTGACCATGCAGGAGCATGTGGAAAAGCCGCTGCACCGCGTCGCCTTTGCGTTTCTGGGGGATGCAGGCAATAACATGGGCGACAGCCTTTTGATCGGCGGCGCCAAGATGGGCATGGATGTGCGGCTTTGTGCGCCAAAGGCGTGCTGGCCCAAAGCCGCGATCATTGATGAGGCCAAGGCGATTGCCGGGGACACCGGCGCACAGGTGATGATCACCGAAGACGTGGACGGGGCCGTCAAAGGCGTCGATTTCGTCTATACCGATGTCTGGGTGTCGATGGGTGAACCCAAGGAAAAGTGGGGGGAACGCATCAAGCTGCTGACGCCCTATCAGGTCAACGCCGATGTGATGGCCAAAACCGGCAATCCACGCGCCTGTTTCATGCATTGCCTGCCCGCATTTCACAACACCGAGACCACCGTCGGGGCCGACATCAAGGCCGAGTTCGGGCTTGATGCAATGGAGGTGACCGAAGAGGTATTTGAAAGCGCCGCCTCGATCGTGTTTGATCAGGCCGAAAACCGGATGCATACGATCAAGGCGGTTCTTGTCGCCACATTAGGAGCCTGAGATGCTAGTAGTCGCGGCCGTGGGGGGCAATGCGCTGTTGCAAAGGGGCCAGCCCCTGACCGCAGAGGCGCAGCGCGCCAATGTCAGAGCGGCGGCAGAGGCGCTTGCCGCTATCGTGCGCGCCGGGCATAAGTTGATCGTGACCCACGGCAATGGCCCGCAGGTGGGTCTTCTGGCCTTGCAGGGGGCCGCCTATAAGCCTGATGAGGCCTATCCGCTGGACGTTCTCGGGGCCGAAACCGAAGGCATGATCGGCTATCTAATCGAGCAGGAACTGGAAAACGCGCTTGGCCACGATCATGCGGTTGCGACGCTTTTGACCCAGGTGGTCGTGGATGGGCGCGATCCGGCCTTTGGCACGCCGACCAAGTTCGTCGGGCCGGTTTACTCAAAGGATGAGGCCGAGACGCGCGCTAAAGCGGCAGGCTGGAGCATTGCGCAGGACGGCGCCTATTGGCGGCGTGTGGTGCCATCGCCCAGGCCCGTGGAAATCCCGGATTTGCGGGTCATACGATTGCTGCTCGATCAGGGCGTGATCGTGATTTGTGCGGGCGGCGGAGGCATCCCGGTTTTGCGCCGTCCGGATGACAGCATGATCGGCGTCGAGGCGGTGATCGACAAGGATGCCGCAAGCGCGCTTCTAGCCGCCGATATCGGCGCGGATGCTTTGTTGCTGCTGACGGATGTCGATGCGGTTTACCAAGATTTCGGGACCGATGCGGCCAAACCTATTTCTCACCTGACACCGCACCGCGCGCGCGCTCTCGACATGCCGAAAGGCTCGATGGGGCCAAAGCTGCAAGCCGCCTGCGATTTCGCGGATCGCGGCGGCGTTGCGGGCATCGGGCGTCTGGCCGATGCGCTCGCGATCCTAGACGGCATGGCCGGTACGCGTGTGTCGCTGTCTAATGAGACCGCAAGATGACGCCCGAGGTCCGCACTGACAACGCCACCAGAACCGATGGCCGCATCGCCGCCATTCGCGGCGGGGTTGTCGATGTGATGTTCGACGGCGCCGTCCCCCACATCCACGATCTGCTTTATGCCGGTGAGGTCGCGCTTGAGGTCTCGGGGCTGATCGGCGCGGGCATGGTGCGGGCCATGGCACTGGCGCCGGTGCGCGGGCTTGGCCTTGGCATGACCGTTACGGCCACCGGCGGGCCGATCCGGGTGCCGGTGGGAGAGGGCGTTCTGGGGCGGATGCTGGATGTTTTTGGCGCGCCGATTGATGGGCGGCCTGTGGTGACGGCCGTGGAGCACCGATCGATTCACCGCGCGCCACCCGCGCTAAGCGAGCGTGTCTTGCATTCACAGATCCTTGAAACCGGGATCAAGGCGATTGATCTGTTGTCGCCCATCGAGCGCGGCGGCAAGACCGGGCTTTTTGGCGGGGCGGGTGTGGGCAAGACCGTGCTGATCACCGAGTTGATCAACAACACCGTCCAGAACCACAAGGGCGTCAGCCTGTTTTGCGGCATTGGCGAACGTTCGCGCGAGGCCGAGGAACTTTACCGCGAGATGGGCGCGGCGGGCGTGCGCGAGAAAACCGTGATGCTGTTTGGCCAGATGAACGAGGCGCCGGGCGTGCGCTTTCGGGTGGGCAATACCGCGCTTACCATGGCCGAGTATTTCCGCGATGACAAAGGCCAGGATGTGCTGTTGTTGATCGACAACATCTTTCGCTTTGTTCAGGCCGGCTCTGAGGTGTCGGGGCTGATGGGGCGGATGCCCTCGCGCGTGGGCTATCAGCCGACGCTGGCCACGGAACTTGCGGGCCTTGAGGAACGGATCACCTCGACCAAACGTGGCGCGATCACCTCGATTCAGGCGGTCTATGTGCCCGCCGATGATTTCACCGACCCGGCGGCGGCGCATATCTTTTCGCATTTGTCGGCCTCGGTGGTCCTGTCGCGCAAACGCGCCAGCGAGGGGCTTTATCCGGCGCTTGATCCGCTGGCCTCGGCCTCGGTGATGTTGACGCCCTCGGTGGTTGGCCAGCGGCATTATGATATTGCCCGCGCAGTGCGCCGGACGTTGGCGGAGTATGAGGAACTGCGCGACATCATCGCGATGCTGGGGCTGGAGGAGCTGTCGTCAAACGACCGCGCCACCGTCGCGCGCGCCCGGCGGCTGGAGCGGTTTTTGACGCAGCCGTTCTTTACGACCGGGTCGTTCAGCGGGATGGAGGGCAAGCGGGTGTCGATCGCAGAGACGCTGGAGGGCTGCGAGACGATCCTTGAACAGACCCAATTCGATCTGCCCGAAAGCGCTTATTATATGATCGGCGGTCTCGGTGATCTGGAGGGAAAATCATGAGCATGGCCGCCGAGATGACCGTCACCCTGCGCCTGCCGACCCGCACCCTGTTCGAGGGGCAGGCCACGCGCCTGACAGCGGTCGCCCCGAACGGCGCCTTCGGCCTCTTGCCGAACCATGTCGATTTTGTCACAGCGCTTGTGCCCTCGGTCATGACGCTGTGCCTTGTCGATGGGTCCGAGGATATCTTTGGCCTTGATGAGGGGCTGCTGGTCAAGACCGGGCATAGCGTTTGCGTGATTGCGCTGCGCGGGGCGCAGGGCGACGATCTGGGTAGCCTGCAAGACACGGTCGAGGAGAGCTTTGTCCAGATGGACGAAGAGGAACGTCAGGCCCGCTCTGCGCTATCGCGGCTTGAGGCGGATATGGTGCGCCGCTTTGCCGAATTGCAAAGGCCGCTGCCATGACGCCCAAACCCGATAAATCCACCGAGGACATCGCGCGTCAGGCCAGGCGGATGAAATCGACACGCGACAATCCGGGGCCAAGCCCGCTGCGCGGCATCGGCACATTCGGAATGATCGGCTGGTCGATCGCCGTGCCGACGGTTGGCGGGGCGTTTCTCGGCCTCTGGCTTGACCGTGTGGCGCCGCAGGGGTTTTCATGGACCATCGCCCTGATCCTTGGCGGCGTGGTGCTGGGCGCGTTCATTGCCGCGTCATGGATCAACAAGGAAGGGGGCGACAAATGATCGCGATTGACTGGACTGCGCTGGTGCTGGGTGGGGCCTCTGGCATCATCATGGGGGCGTTCTACTTTATCGGGCTGGCTCTGGGAATGCGGCTGGCATTGCGCAGCGTGAGCCCGGTCAAACTCCTGACGCTCAGCGCGACGCTACGGATCGCGGCCTTGCTCGGTGTGGGATGGGTTGTGATCGGGCAGGGCGGGCCATGGGCCGCGCTTGGCTATGCCATCGCGTTCCTTGCTGTGCGCATCATCGCCACGACCATCGCCCGTGCCGGGGCGCCCGCAGGTCGCGCATCATGAACCTTACGCCGGATCAGATCGTCATGTTTGACGCATGGGGCGTGCCGATCAACGCAACCATTTTCTATACATGGATCGTGATGGGCCTTTTGACCGTCGCCTCGTTGCTGATCACCCGCAACCTGCGCGCCGATGTGCCGCCAGACCGCTGGCGCACGACGCTGGAGGTGATCGTGCAGGGCATTCAGGGCCAGATCGACGAAATCGCCCAGGGCCCGTCGCGGCACCTGTTGTATTTTTCCGGCACGCTGTTTCTGTTTGTCGCGCTGTCGAACCTGCTTCTGGTCATTCCGGGGTTCCGGCCGCCGACATCCTCCTTGTCGACGACGACCGCCCTGGCGATTTCCGTGTTGATCGCGGTGCCGCTGTTCGGTGTAAGCAGCCGCGGCCTTGGCGGCTATCTCAAGACCTATCTGCAACCATCGCCGATCATGCTGCCGTTCAACATCATCTCGGAATTCTCGCGCGGCATCTCGCTCGCCATTCGTCTTTACGGCAACATCATGAGCGGCGCCGTCATCGCGGCGATCCTGCTTGGTGTCGCGCCGTTCTTCTTTCCCGTGGTGATGGATGTGCTCGGGCTTCTGACCGGCATGATCCAGGCCTATATCTTCGCGATCCTGGCGACGGTCTATATCTCAAGTGCCACCGCGACCCCATCACACCCGCTTCCCGAAAAGGACATCCCATGACCGATCTTGGTATCATTGCCGGCGTTTCAATCTTCACGGCCGGCCTCACCGTCGCGTTTGGGGCCATCGGCCCGGCCCTCGGGGAAGGGCGCGCGGCCTCGACGGCGCTGAGCGCGATTGCACAACAGCCCGACGCGGCCCCGACCATTTCACGCACCCTCTTCGTCAGTCTTGCAATGATCGAATCCACGGCGATCTATTGCTTTGTTGTCGCGATGATCCTGATCTTCGCAAATCCGTTCTGGACTGTGGCGGTGGAAGCGGCACAGGCGGCGGGTGGCTGAGCGATGTCCATCGACTGGATCACCGTCGCGGCGCAGATCGCCAACTTTCTGGTGCTGGTCTGGCTTTTAAAGCGGTTCCTCTACCGGCCCATTCTGGATGGCATCGACGCCCGCGAGGCCGAAATCGCCACCCGGATGCAGGAAGCGGAGCGAGAGAAGGACAAGGCGGCCGCCATCGAGGCGGAATATCATGACAAGGTGCGCGCGCTGCATGTCGCGCAGTCCGAGATGACCGAAACGGTGCGAAAACAGGCCGAGGAACAGCGCGATGATTTGCTGGCCGAGGCGCAGCAGCGCATGGAGCGCGAACACGCGAGCTGGCGGGCGCATCTTGACGATGAGGCCCGGAAATACACCGCTCAGATGCATCACGTCGGGGCAAGCGCGCTGTTGTCGCTGACCCGCAAGGCGTTGAGCGACCTTGCCGATGAGACGTTGGAGGCGCGCATCGCGCATCACCTCGTCGAGAAGGTCAAGCCGATGGCCGCGGATCTGGTCCGCGCCGCAGGGCAGGCGAGGGCGGCCGTCATCACAAGCCATGACCCGCTGCCAGCCGCGGCACAAAAAGCCGTGACCGGCGAATTGAATGCCCTGTTTCCGGATGTCTCAGTAAGGTTCGAGAGCGACCCGGACCAGGCGCTGGGCCTTATGCTGCGCATCGGTGGTGCGCAGGTGGCCTGGACCGTCGATTCCTACATCGACGGGCTCGACGCGTTGATTTCGGAAAAACTGGGCAAGGGCGCCGAGCCGAAGGTGCAAGACCATGAGCGCTAAAACCGGCGACATCGGGGCCAGTCCTGAGGGCCTGTTGCAGGCGCTTCTCGACAGCCCCGCGCCCGGCCCCCGCCTGAGCGAGATCGGGCAGGTCGCCGAAGTGGCCGACGGCATCGCCATCGTCACCGGGCTGGAACGTGCCCTGTCCGACGAGCTGTTGCGCTTTGAAAACGGCGTGCAGGGCATCGTCCTTGATCTGGAGCCGGGGCGCCTTGGCGTTGTCCTGCTTGGGCCGTCCGAGCGTGTTGCCGTCGGCACAGGCGTCACGCGCACCCATAAGGTGGTGAGCGCCAGGGTCGGTCCGGCGCTTCTGGGCCGGGTCGTGGATGCGCTTGGCGACCCGCAGGATGGCAAGGGCGCGATCAAGGTCGAGGCGATGCGACCCGTCGAGGCCGAGGCGCCCGAAATTCTTGACCGCAAGGCGATCACGCGCCCTCTGGCCACCGGGATCAAGACGGTTGATGCGGCGGTGCCCATCGGGCTTGGGCAACGCCAACTGGTGATCGGGGACAGGCAGACCGGCAAGACATCCCTGGCGGTGGATGCGATCCTCAACCAGAAATCCACCGATGTGATGTGCATCTATTGCGCGATCGGGCAACGCGGCGATGCGGTGGCCAAGGTGATCGGGGCGATCACCGACGGCGGCATGATGGGGCGCACGGTCATCATGTCCGCTGGTGACGAAGAGGCCGCCGGGCTGGCCTATATCGCGCCCTATGCGGCGCTGACCATGGCCGAGTATTTCGCCGCTCAGGGCCGCGATGTGCTGGTGGTTCTGGATGATCTGACGCATCACGCGCGCTCCTACCGGGAGTTGTCGCTGTTGCTGCGCCGCCCGCCGGGGCGCGAGGCCTTTCCCGGCGATATCTTCTATATCCACGCACGGTTGCTTGAGCGCGCCGGGCAGTTCTCCGAGGCGGTGGGCGGCGGGTCGATTACCGTGCTGCCGGTTGTCGAAACCCAGGCCGAAAACCTGTCGGCCTATATCCCGACCAACCTGATCTCGATCACCGACGGGCAGATCTATCTGTCGCCGCGCCTGGTGCGCAAGAACCAGTTTCCAGCGGTCGATCTTGGCGTGTCGGTCAGCCGTGTCGGCGGCAAGGCGCAAAGCCGCGCGTTCCGCTCGGTGGCCGGCAACCTGCGCGTCACCCTGTCGCAATTCGAAGAGTTGGAGGATTTCGCCCGGTTCGGCACCCGTCTTGACGATGCGACCCGCGCCCGGCTGACCCGCGGGGCGGCGGTGCGCGCTTCCCTGCGACAGGCCGAGCGCGATCCCATGGCGGCGGTCGAACAACTCGCCGTTCTGATCGCGGCAATGGACGGGCAGCTTGACGGGCTGAGTGAGGCGGAGACCTTTGCCGTGATGGCCGCGATCCGAATGGCCGCCACGCGTGATCTTGGCGAGATGGCGGATAAGATCGCGCAGAACGAGCCCCTGGACGACGCCGCCCGTGCCCGCATGGCGGCGCTCGGTCAACAGGCCCGAAAAATACTGGGGGAGCGGCATGGCGCAAACCCTTGAGACGCTCGCGCGGCGCACAACCAGCATGCAGGGCATCCGCAGCGTGGTTCACACCATGAAGACGCTGTCGGTCATAAATTCCGCGCCTTATGAACATGCGGCCCGCGCCATCGAGGCCTATCACGACACGGTGCTTGAGGGGCTGCATGCTTTCCTGTCGCAGTCCGGGCCAATCCAGACAGAGACGCCCGGCGCGGGGGCGCGGGTCATGGTTGTGTTCGGCTCCGATCACGGCTTGTGCGGGAACTATAACGAGGCGCTTGCCGGGCATGTCGGGCGCCAGATCAACGCCGATGCAGACCACGCCACAACCGTTCTTTGTGTCGGGGCACAGATGGCGGATGCACTGGCCGATCAAGATCTCAGGGTGAAAAAGACGTTTTTTCCGCCCGCTTCTGTCGATGGGATCGGGCGGCTGGCGAACCTTCTGACGCAAAAGCTCGACGATATCCGACGTGATAGCCATCCGCATGACGTCGCCGTCTCACTGGCCTATTTTGCGCGCGGCGAAGGCGGAACGCAGGCCGCCGAAATCGCGGCGTTGCTGCCGCTCGATCCTGCGCTCATCGCCGAGCTTCAGGCAAAGCCGTGGGTGTCGCGCAGCCTGCCGTATTTTTCGATGCCTCGAGGTGATCTTTTCATGTCATTGATTCGGGGGTATTTGTTTGCAAGCCTGTTTCGCGCCTCTGCCGAGGCACTGGTCACGGAGAATGCCGCGCGGCTGACTCTCATGCAGCAGGCGGAACAATCGGTCGATGAGCAACTTGAAGATCTGAAATCCGAAACCCGCGCTTTGCGTCAATCTGAAATAACGACGGAATTGCTTGACGTGATCATCGGCTTTGAGGCGCTGAAGAAAGACAAAAGGTCAAAAACAGGCTCCGATGACGGCACTGACACGCCGCCGGATTGACCCAACAGCCAGAACGGGCTTGGAGGTCTTTGCCCCGAAAAGGCAGATACGGGTTGAGGATTTAGATCCCCGGAGCGATGGAACCCTCCGGGACGAGGGGCGTGCCCTGCGCCAAAGGCTTGCGCCCTGTTTTGCCCCGGACGCTGTCAATGATGCGGCGCGGATCAGAGAGGGCGGTGCGACGATTGCCCTTCCGCCCTCTCTGGCCTGATCTTTGGGATCAGTCGCCTTGCTTGCGTGTGCCGTCCTGCATCATCGCGCCTGGTTTCATGCCTTTCTGGGGCATGTCGCGGGCGTTCTGCATTCTCTCCATCCGCTTTTGCATCTTCTCGATCTTCTTTGCCGGGGCCGCCATTTCCCCGGCGGTTATGGCGCCGTCGCCGTCATTGTCGAGATGCTGGAACCGGTCGACCATGCGCTCGCGGATCATGCGGCTGTGCAGGATCTCGAATTCGGCGATATCAAGCGCGCCATCGCCATTTGCGTCGTTGTCGGAGAGAAGGGTCTCAAGCGCGGCGCGCGCTTCGGCGGGCTCGATCCTGCCATCCTCGTTGGTGTCGAGCAGGGCGCGGAATTCCGGCCCCATCGGGCCCGCCTTGCCCTTCATGCCGCCCTGCATCATACCCTTGTGCATGGTCATCATCTGCTGATGCATGGGCATCATGCCACTCTGGCCCGAGGCATGCTGTCTGGCGGGCTGCTGGCCGTGGCCGTGCTGGCCTTGTTCCATACCCTGTCCCATGCCCTGCGCCATGGCGGCGTTGCCGCCGACAAGGATCGCCGCCACGGCGATTGCCGAGATATACTTGGTATTCATCATGTTTTCCTTTCGGATCATTCCGATATGACTGTAGTTTTCGGGTGTCTGGTCTTGGCTGCGTCAGCGGTCCTCGCTTGCGTTACGTTCTTCGAACATCCGCTGAAATTCAGACGCCGCCTTCATGTGGGTCTCCATTTCATCACGCGTGACCTTGCCGTCTTCGTTCTGATCCGCGTGGTCGAAATGACCGCGCATCGTGTCGGTCATGTGAATGTTGTTGTCGCGGTCAGGCAGATTGTGATGCCCGGAGATATAGCCCATATTGGCGAAGGCCGCGCCGCCGACGGTCGTAGCGATGGCGATTGCGAGGCCGCGTGTTATGTTGCGTTGCATTGAGTGTTCTCCTTTTTGAGATGTAAGACACACTCAAAATGGCAAATGAAATGCCCTATGCAACGGGTGCGCCTGACGATTGCGTAACGGTCTGTCGCAAAGTGCCACCTGGTTACAATCCGTGACAGTTTTCCTCGGCACCGGCCGTGCAATCGCCTAGGGTCGTACCATGACAAAGACACCCCATATCCTGCTTGTTGATGACAGTGCCGAAATTCGCAAAGCCGTCGCACGATACCTGGAAAAGAGTGATTTGCGCGTGACGACGGCGAAGGACGCGACCGAGATGGACGGGCTGCTCGACGTCGGGCGTTATGATCTCGTTGTTCTTGACGTGATGATGCCTGGCGAGGACGGAATATCGGTCTGTCGCCGTCTGTCCGCCAAGGGGGCGACGCCGATCCTCATGCTGACCGCGCTTGGCGAGGAAATGGACCGGATTATCGGGCTTGAGGTCGGCGCCGACGACTATCTGCCCAAGCCGTTCAATCCGCGCGAGCTTTTGGCGCGGATCAGGGCGATTCTGCGACGCGCGCAGCGGTCCGAGCCGCTGGCCGGGGGGCTTACGGGGCGCCATGTCCGGTTCGCGGACTGGACCCTGGAAACCGACACCCGCCGCCTGATCGCGGCGGATGGCCGCGAGGACGTGCTGACGACATCGGAATTCAAGCTGTTGACGATCCTGCTGGAACGCCCGCGTATCGTGCTGAGCCGCGAGCAGCTTTTCGACCTGACAGCCGGGCGCACGCCCGCCGCGTTCGATCGCACCATCGACAACCAGATCAGCCGCCTGCGCCGCAAGATCGAGACAAATCCGGGGCGGCCAAGGATTATCACGACGGTTCGAAACGGCGGCTACTGCCTTGCAACGGATGTCGAGACCGCCCCATGATCCGCACCCGTCTTGACAGTTTGCGCGTGCAGCTCTTGTTGCTGATCGTCGGCAGCCTGGTGACGGCACAGGCGATCAGCCTCTGGCTTTTCGTGGATGAGAGAAGCCTTGCCGTGCGGGCCGCCATCGGCGCAGAGGCCGCCGGGCGCGCCGCGAATGTGGCCCTGCTTCTGGAGCGGGCGCCACAAGACCTGCATGCCTCGATCCTGCGCGCCGCCGACTCGCCGCTTGCACGGTTTCGCGTCGATGCGCGCGCGGCCGTGGATCATCTCGATCACAGGGCCGGAGGCGCTGTCGAGGCGGGCATCAGGTCGCTGCTTGGGACCGAAGACACACGCGAAATCCGTGTGGAATTGCACGAGGTCGAGCGCGCATTTCCGCCGATGAGAACGGTCCCGCCACACATGGCCGCGATGCACAGGCAGATGATGCATGACAAAATCACGGGGCTTGAATTGACGCTTTCCATCGCGCTTGCAGACGGCGCATGGCTGAATATCGATACGCGCTTTCAGCGCCCGCCGCTGCAATGGCCGGTCTTCTCCGCGGTGAGTTTTGGCCTTACGGCGGCGTTGCTGATCGGGGTCGCCTGCTGGTATCTTCTGGCGCGCCTGACCTGGCCGCTTCGACGCCTGGCCCAGGCCGCCGAAAGCCTCGGCAGGGGCGAGGAGGGCAAGCCGATCCCGGTTGCCGGTCCGAGAGAGGTTCGCGATCTGACGGATACCTTCAATCTCATGCAGGAGCGGCTGGTGCGCACGGTTGCGGACAAGACACGCATCATGGCCGCTCTGGGGCATGATCTGCGCTCGCCGTTGACCGCGCTGCGCGTCCACGCCGAGATGGTGGAGGAGGCGGAAACACGTGACGCCCTAGTCACGTCGATCGAGGAAATGCAGGACATGGTCGAGCGCACGCTGGCCTTTGCACGGGGCATGGCGATCAGCGAACCCCCGGAAACGGTCGAATTGGGGGACTTTCTGACGCGCCTGAAGCGGGACATGCTCGACGCGTTCCAATATGAGACCGGCGCGCCGCTTCAGATCAGGCTGCGGCCTCAATCCATGCGCCGCGCCCTGCGCAATATCATTGAGAATGCGGTGCGCTACGGCAGCGATGCCAGGGTCAGCTATACCCGAGAGCACGACAGGGTCTTGATCCGGGTGCGCGATCACGGTCCCGGAATCCCCGAAGCAGAGCTGGACGAGGTCTTTGAGCCGTTTTACCGGGTCGAGACGTCACGCTCGCGCGAGACAGGCGGCACCGGTCTCGGCCTGTCCATCGCACGCACCATCCTGCGCTCGCATGGGGGCGACGTGACCTTGCAGAACCACCCGGACGGTGGCCTTTTGGTGCAACTGGAATTGCCGATTTTGCAAAGTTTCCATCAGCATGAAAAGACAAGGTCATGAAATCACTTATGCAATTAGCGCTCGGGATCGCCATGCTCCCTGCTGGGACAGCGCGGCCATGATCGCCACAAGGACGCCGCCGACGGCAGAAAAGGTATGAAAAGCGTCCGAAATCACCGTTATGGAGCCGGTCCAGAGACCAATCTTCATTTCCATCACGAAAAAGACGCCCGTTAACCAAGCTGAAATCGCCATGCCGCGACCCCTCGATGGCATGTGGCCCGCGTGCCCTTGTCCGCTCATCACAGGTTCCTTTCCAATTTGGTTTTCAAAGCTCTGCGCACCATCCGGGCGACAAGCACGGTATGTGGCCGCCCTGGCACGTGACCGGGGCGGCCCTCATTTCAGAACATCAGGCGTGTGCCGATCACGATCGCGAAGGCATCGGTATCTTCGCCGCTGGCGCGGATCCGGTCCTTGGTATCGCCAAGTGCGGCCTCGTAATTCACCCCGATATAGGGCGAGAACGCGCGATCAACGACATCGTAACTAAGCCGCGCCCCGATTTCCACGACGGCACCGCCCGCGCCACGATCGCGCGCCGCATCATCCTTGAGTGGCAGGTTGACCTCGATATTCGGCGTCAGGATCAGGCGATTGGTCAACAGCGCCTCGTATTCCGCCTCAAACCGGAAGAACGGGTTCTCGGAGACAAACAGATCGGCGTCAATCTCGAACCATTGCGGCGCAAGCCCCTTGATGCCGACCACCCCGGCATAGCGGTTGGGCGCGCCATCGGGCGTATCGGCATAGGCCCCGATCACCGCGTCGAAAAACGTCGAGACGGGAAATTGCAGGCGCGCCTGGTTTTCCAGCTTCTCGAAGTCCTCCGACGTGAGGCCAAGTTCGGCCTCGCTGCGCCAGATGAATTTCAACTCATCCGATCCCACAAGGGCATCAAAATCCCAGACGAAGGCATCCTCGCCATCCATCGCGCGATATTCGAACTGCTCTGCTTGAAACCCCCAGATTAGCGGCTCGGCATATGTAACCTGAGCCAGGGGCAGAAAGAGGCCGACTAGTCCGGCCAGTTTGAAACGTTTCATCTTGATTTTCCTTTATATTGACTGGCTCAGGCTGGGCGCCCTTTGACCACGACTTTGCGGAACATGCCGCCATCGGCGTGATAGGAAAGGTGGCAGTGAAAGGCCCATTGGCCTGGCGCATCGACCTCGACCTCGATGTCGGTGGTCACTCCGGGTTGAACGCTCACCGTGTGCTTGATCGGGTTGCGTGCGCCCTGACCGGTATCGACCATCGACCACATTCCGTGCAGGTGCATCGGATGCGCCATCATGGTTTCGTTGATGAACCGGATGCGCACCCGCTCGCCATAGGTCAGGACGATCGGATCGGCATCGTCGTATTTCACGCCGTTGATCGACCAGATATAGCGCTCCATGTTGCCGGTCAGGCGTAGCTCGATGGTGCGCGACGGGGCACGGTGGCGATAAAGCGGCCTTGCCGCGCGCAGATCGGTGTAGGACAAAAACTTGCCGCCATTATAGGCTTTGGGTGTCAGCCCGCTGCCCGGCGCATAAAACGGATCAGCACCACCCTCCATCGGCATCCCGGCGTGATCCATGCCCTGCATGCTGGAATTTCCAGTCGGCTCCATGTTGGAATGATCCATGCCATCCATGGCTGGTTGGTCTGGGGTCTGCATCTGCGAGTGGTCCATGCCGTCCATGACCGGTTGCTCTGAGGTCTGCATCTGCGAGTGGTCCATACTCTGCATGCCGGAGCTTTCCGCGGGCTCCATGTTGGCGTGGTCCATAGCGGTCATGTCCTGCATGCCACCGGCGTTCTGCATCACGTGGTCGCCCATATCCATGCCGCCCATCATGCCGCCCATATCGGCCATGGTAAGCAATGGCTTGGGCCTGAGCGGTGGCACCGCGCCGGCATAACCTTCTTTCGGCGAAAGCGTCCCACGAACGAGCGCGCTCCGCCCCATCGACTCGGCAATGATGCTATAGACCTTGTTCTCGCGGGGCTGAACGATCACGTCATAGGTTTCCGCCACGGCGACCCGCAGCTCGTCCACGGTGACCGGCCTGACGTCATTGCCGTCGGCCTGAACGACCGTCATCCTGAGGCCGGGGATGCGCATGTCGAAATAGGTCATGGCCGAGGAATTGACGATCCGCAGGCGGATTTTCTCGCCCGGCCGGAACAGCCCGGTCCAGTTCTGCGAGGTGCTTCGCCCATTGATCAGGGCGGTGAAACCCTGCACATCCTCGATGTCGGTCGGCATCATTCGCATCCGGCCCCACATGCCGCGATCCTTGAGCGCGGCTTTCAGACTGTCCTGACGCGAGTCTTCGATCAACGTCTGCAAGGTGCGTTGCGAGCGGTTGTAATAATCCGGCATTCTCTTGAGGTTGCGCATGATCCGGCTACCGGGATGCGGGTGCTTGTCGGCCAGTTGCACGACATAATCGCGATTGGCGCGAACGCGTTCACCGCCACGCGGCTCGATCACGATGGCACCGTAAGCGCCATCTGGCTCCTGAAAGCCCGAGTGACTGTGGAACCAGTAGGTGCCGGCCTGCTGGATCGGGAACCGATAGGTGAAGGTTTCACCGGGGGCGATGCCGTTGAAGCTGATGCCGGGCACGCCGTCCTGACGGAACGGCAGGACAAGCCCGTGCCAGTGGATCGAGGTGCTTTCGCGCAGGTTGTTGGTCACTTTGATGGTGACCTGTTCGCCCTCCTTGAACCGCAGAACGGTCGGAATCTGGCTCTTGTTGTAGCCGACTCCCATTTTCCGAAAGTTCCCCGTATCAATCCGAACCCGGTCGACAGTGATGTCATAGGTCCCTTTCGATGTGATCTTTGGCGATCCGTGCGCGCGCAAAACCGTCGGCATGGCGAGCGCGGCAGCCGCGGTCAAACCGAACTGACGCCGGGACAGACCTGCTGCCAGATGTTGTGACGAGCCGAGCGCTGTCTCGGAAAGCGCAGACTGTTTTGCTTTGAAGAGACGCATTCTCTTCTCCTTTGTAATGTCCAAAAGTCGGCCTGACGCGCCTGCGCCAGAGCCATGCTTCATCCGTGAAATGAGATTTCCCGCGACCCTGCGCGGCCACCGCGCAAGCCAGACTGGCGTGCGTTCCGTCCCTGCGCGCAGGGCAGGGCGTTTTAGGGCTTTATACGGAAGGTGCGGAAATCGAGGCTATGACCAGTCAGGCGCGCGGCGGTGGCGAGACGGCCTCTGGCGCGACGCTCTCGGCGTGGATCGGGCGAAACCGATGATAGAGTGTGACGACGATGACGCGCGTCTCTGATGTCGTTCGGTCCAGATCCAGAACCGCCACGCAATGTAGCATCATACCCGGGCAGGGCGCGTCGGTGCCATCCATGTCAACATGTGTGCCACAGTCCCGGACATCCATCACCGCCATGCGGTGCGGGCTGTCCTGCGGCGCGCTTGCGTCAGACGCAACAAATGGCACCGCCGCGAACATCAGCACGACGAGCGATAGGATATGGGCCATGCGTGTCAGTCGAAAAAATCGCATCGGGAACCGGTTTGTTGCTTCGTGACAGAAAAGAACGCGATTGCGGGCAAAGATCAAGGATACATTTCGTTACAAAATTAACCTCACTGAATCCGTGGATTAGCTTGACCTTCCAGCGCTGGAACATGGCAGATGCCCGATCGAACGTCAGTGTTTTCTGGCGACCTGTGCGCAAGCTATTCAGGCTATCGGAGGTTTCAGAGTGGAAGATCAAGCATGAGCAAACTCGGTTGGATTGTCGTCGCGGTGCTGATTGCGGCGGGCGGTGCGTATGTCTGGCAAACCACGCGTCCCACGCCCGGCCCGGCGGCGCATTCGATGACGCCGCCAGATACATCAGATATCGAAAAGGGCGCTGCGATTGTCGAGGTTCGGCTTCCCGCCGAGTTGTCCCCACAGGGGGAGATGGGCGCACGTGCATTCAAGGCGAAATGTGCCACCTGTCACGGTGCCAATGCCGCAGGCCATGAGGGCAAGGGCCCGCCGCTTGTGCACAGGATTTACGAGCCCGGCCACCATTCGGACATGGCATTCGTTCTGGCCGCGAAGAATGGCGTCAGGTCCCATCACTGGCGCTTTGGAAACATGCCCCCGGTAGAGGGCGTAACGGACGCGGACGTGAAGGCGATCGCGACCTATGTGCGCGAACTCCAGAAGGAAAACGGGATTTTCTGATGGTGCCGATATGGCGTGTATGCACAACCTTTTTCGGTTGGATGGCCATAGGTGCGACCATTGCGTTTTTGTTCAGTGGCGCAGCCGCCTTTGCCGCCCAGGAACCGTCCCGGCAGGTCGAGGCGACACCCGGTGCCGTCGATTCTGTACCCCATGAGCATGAGGACTACACCTCGACGGACAAGTGCCATCCCGGCATGGCCTGTTCTTTCGCCGCACTCTGCGTGCCGCATGACAAGGCCACGCTGACACAGATCGCATGTGACGTGGAACGGCTTGCCGTGACCGTGATCATGGACCGGTTCACGCCGGAGTTTGACCCACCGCCGCCGCGACGGGCGAGGTGATTTCAAACCTGCACCTCTATCCTCACTCTCTAAAAGGAACCCGACATGAAATCTTCTATCAATATCCTCGCGGGCATCGCGCTCGCCCTGACCACAACAGCCGCAGTCGCCGGTGCGGGCCACAATGCCGGTCACGGCGGTGGCCATGCCGCCATGATGGGCACGCCAGGTCTTTTGGCAAATGCGGACCGCGTAATCGAGGTCAGCATGACCGAGATGAAATACGAGCCATCGAATATCGAGGTCATGGAAGGGGAAACCATCACTTTCGTGGTCAGGAATGACGGCGAATTCGTGCATGAGTTCAACCTTGGCACTGAAAGCATGTGGCAGGGTCACATGGACGAGATGACCACAATGATGGAAACCGGCATGATGACCGCGGACACCGTCAATCACCACAAGATGATGAAGGCCGGCATGATGCATGACGATGCCAACAGCGTTCTGCTGGAACCTGGCCAAACCGCCAAGGTGACCTGGACCTTCGGCAAGGAAACCGAGATCGGCTTCGCCTGTAACGTCCCCGGACATCGCGAGGCCGGTATGGTCGGCGAAATCGGTTTCATGACGCACTGAGCATTGGCCTCGCATGACCGGCGAAAACCCGGCATCACAGCAAGGTAAGGGGCGCTTTCGGCGCCCTTTACGACTCTTGAAACGGGTGTTGCCCTGATCGGGCCGACGGATTCATGCCCGCCGGGCGCGGTCGGTTTGCGATCTGTCCGCCCCAGACAGAGCCGAGGACGATGAGCGCACCGGCGATCTGCACCGCAGTCAATGCCTGCCCCAGCCAGAGCCACCCAAGCGCGACGGCGGTCACCGGGCTCATCATGCCCAGTATCGAGACGGCACCGGGGTCAAGCCGTGCAAGACCGCGAAACCAGAGCCAGTAGGTCGCCGCGGCACCGATCAGGCCAAGCCAGGCCAAGCCGACGAGGTTGGTTTGCGTGATTGTCGGCAACGGGGGCTCAAGAAACAGGGCAAATGGCAAAAGGATCAACCCACCGGCCGTCAATTGCCAGGCCGTGAACCCAAGCGGAGGCACGGGCGGTTGCCACTTGCGGCTGAGCACGGTCCCGGCCGCCATCGAGGCCGCACCGCCAAGCCCTGCGGCAATGCCGATCGGGTCAAGCGCCGCGCCCGGCCCAAGCAACAGAAAGGCAACACCGACGACCCCTGTGGCGGCTGCGGCCACTGCGCCGGGGCGCACGTCTGTGCCAAGCCAGCCCCGCGCCATCGCTATAACCATCAGCGCCTGCAAGGCGCCGAGGGTGGCCGCAACGCCGCCGGGTAGCCGGTAGGCCGCCACGAACAGCAACGTCCAGAACACCGCGAAATTCAGCGCACCAAGCGCAAATGCCCGCCCAAGCCAGGCCCGCGGCGGCAGGCATCGGGTCACGGCCAGCAGAAGCAACCCCGCAGGCAGCGCCCGCAGGACGGCAAGCGTGACGGGATAGCCTGCGGGGAGCATCTCGGTCGTGACAAGATAGGTGCTTCCCCAGATCGTCGGCGCCAGTGCGGTCGCCAGAATGTCGGTCGAGCGTGTCATGACTGGTGTCCTTTCACGGGGTTGCAATGCTGCGTGCTTTGGGCACGCGGTGAATGTCGTCCGGGGGGGCCGGGAATGCGGGCCATGGTTGCCTCCTTTCGGGCTGGTTTCGTCATCAGCAGGATGGGGGAGGCGGTGACGCGGAAAAACCGGCGCGCTTGCAACTCAGTCTTTACCTGCGTTGAAGAATGGCCGGAGGGTCGTGCCGGGCGGATCAAGGGCGATACCGTGCAATGCGGCAATCGCGGACCCCGAAGATATCATCGACATCCCCAATTTCGACAGCCCCGAGTGGGGCATCAATCGCGGCGCGGCGATGGAGCTGAACTGCAATTACCTGCTGATGTGCGACAACCTGCTCGATCCCACGCATGTGGCTTGGGTGCATGAAACGTCCTTTGCGTCGGCCGAGACGAAGGATGCTCCGCTCCGGGTGACCAAGACTGATACGGGCGTGATCGTTCACCGTTGGATGATGGATCACGAGCCTGCGCCGTTTTACAAAAAGGTCGTGGAATTCGAAGGCAATTGCGACCGGCTTCAGCATTACGAGGTGCGCTATCCCAGTCACGCGTTGATCCGCGCGGTGTTTACCCCTGCGGGCACCGGGGGCGTCGATGGGACGCTGCATGAAAACACGTTTGTCATGGATAACTACAACTTCATGACCCCCACGAGTGAGACCGAGACCCGCTATTACTGGTTCCAATTGCGCAATATCCGGCCAGACGACGAAGAGCTGTCAAAGATGATGAGCGAAGATGTGCGCAACGCCTTTGAAGAAGATCGCGCAGTGCTCGATCAGGTCCAGATCGGGATGAATGAGAAAACATCGCCACATATTGATCTTGGCATTGATGCAGGTCAGCTGCGGTTCCGCCGCCAATTGGAAGCAATGATCGCCGAAGAGTCGATGGTCGACGCAAAGATGAGCCGGTAAAATGGCGCAGGGGCATCGCGAATGACCGTTATCTACCGCCTTGGTGAACCATTAAACTTAGGGTAGATGGTTATAAGCACAGTCTTAATGAAGGCGCGGCCAATGAAAGTCACCTATAGGGACGTCAAGACCGACATCCTGTCGAAGATCACCAAAGGGGAATGGGAGCCGGGAAGCCTTGTTCCCAATGAGATTGAGCTTGCGGGGACATATGGCTGTGCGCGCGCCACCGTGAACCGCGCCATGCGCGAGCTTGCAGATGACGGCATCATCGAGCGCCGCCGCAAGGCGGGCACGCGGGTGCGCCAAAGCCCGGTCCGTCAGGCACGATTTGATATTCCGCTGG
>Ga0209344_10000980_pt1 | contig 41947 bp, 35 predicted proteins | sample Cruoilmetagenom6_FD_187293 | JGI IMG/M metagenome (GOLD analysis project Ga0209344, IMG submission 187293) | Oil polluted marine microbial communities from Coal Oil Point, Santa Barbara, California, USA - Santa Barbara Oil Seep Sample 6 (SPAdes)... | ecosystem: Environmental > Aquatic > Marine... | reverse complement strand
GCCCTGTACCGGTTAAAATCACCGAAGTCGATGGTGACGTCGTGACTGTTGATGGCAACCATGAATTGGCTGGACAACGCTTACACTTTAAAGTCAGCATTGAAGAAGTCAGAGAAGCCAACAAAGAAGAAATGGAACACAACCACGCCCATTGATGGCTTAGCTTCAACACGCTGGCCTACAAGGATGTAGGTCTGCAGCGATAGCAGGACGCGGAAGCTGTTGGCCTACAAGGATGTAGGTCTGTAGCGATAGCAGACAGACGTCATTCAGTCAAATTTTCTGCATTTCCCATACCCTTAGATGAATTTTCTGCTGACTCGTTACGTTCACCACCTGAACGAATTTTTTAGCTTAATATTACCATTACGTCATTTCATCCATCAAAGCACCCCCCCCCACTACATTTTCTGATGTTCATTAATGCCAACAAAGTTTGAACTTATCAACATATTCAACCTCTACAGTTAATACTTTCTACAAAAACGAAAAATACTGTAGATTATAATTAACCAATTGAGAACACTTATGAAATTATTATTTATCAGCCTAGTTGCGTTTATTTCAATGGATGTTGGAGCCAAAAAACAATCAGTCAATCCATACTTTCAAGATGCCAGCTTCATGACCCCAAGAATTTCCCCAGATAAAAAAATAATTGCATATTCATACAACGAACATGGCAAAACCAAAATTGCTACACGAAATAGAGTCAATAACCAAGGGCTATTTTCCATGGATATTGGTGATGAATTCAAGGTAGGCTCAATTCGATGGGTTAACAACAAACGTTTTATTTTTGTGGTCTATACCCGACACAAATGGCTAGAATACATGGACTTAAAATTCGGAATGATTGCAATTAATTATGACGGCAGCAATCAAAAACACATCGGTCAAAATTACACTTTTAAATCAATCTTACCCAACGATGAAAATCACATATTGGTTTTATCTAGAGATAAATCTGATGAAAAGTTTTTAAAAAAAATGAATATCAACACCTTAAAAACCACATCCTATGGAAAAAAACCAAAAAAAGTCGGAAAAAAACTTTCAACTTTTACGGATTTAATTATTAACAATGACCACCAATTAGCAGTCGTTTTTCAAACTGACATATTAAACTCAGGTAAAACCAAATCATTCAACCAATATATGTTGGTTAAAAGCCCTCAAGGAAAATGGCTCAGCCATGATTTAAAAGAAGCTTTTCAATACAGCATAGGATTCAATCTTGATAACAGCAAATACTACTTTATTTCAAACGCTGATAAATCAGGTTTATCCACCAATGGCTTGTTCGAATACGACATGAATACCAATCAAATAGAGCTGGTTTTTAGAGACTTTGACTACGACGTGACAGGCGGAATTTTTGGTGCCAATAATGAAGTTATTGGTGTTTCATACCGAATCTTTATGCCCAAATATTTTTATTTACAAGATGATTCAGTTAAGGCAGAAGTCGCCTTTCACAAAAAGCTAAGAGCAACCTACGAAGGACAGGACTTGCATCTAGAAAAGTACGCAAAAGATCAATCAACTATATTAACAGTATTCGGTGGCAGCCAACCATCAACCTATTATGAAATCAACCGCGCAACCGAATCTATTAATTTTTTATCAAGTCAGAAACCAGAAATTAATCCAGCAGAAATGGCCAGTGTTGCGGTACATAAAATCACTTCCAGAGACTCACTACCTTTACATGTGCTGACAACATCAGCCAAGCATCAACCACTAAAAAACCGGCCTATGGTTGTGTTTACTTCTGACCAGCCTTTCAGATCTTTTTGGAATTGGCGCTGGCATGCCAGTGCACAGTTTTTAGCCAATGAAGGGTATTTGGTTTTGCAAGTTAATCCGCGTGGTTCTTTTGGCCAAGGTGAAAAATTCATTAATGCAGCCAAGACCAATGCTGGACAAAACATTCAAAATGACATCATTGATGCAACTCATTGGGCCATCAAAGAAGGGTTGGCTGATCCCAATAAAATATGCATCATGGGCTTTGGGTTTGGTGCTTACATGGCAATTCAAGCAACCATTGCAGCACCTGATTTATACCAATGCGCTGCACCAATGAATGGCATGTATGATTTAGACCTGAATTGGAAAAAATCCTCTACATATAAGCACAAGCGTGAAATTAAGGACTTTTACTTTGACTATATGTTTGGCGAACAAAATAGCAATCAATTCATCAAATCAATATCACCTGCTTACCATGTACAACGAACCAATGCCAATTTGCTGATTATTCATGGCAAAAATAATCGCATCACTCCGATAGAGAATGCCTATGCATTAGAAAAACAGCTCACAAAACACAATAAAAAATTTGAAACTTACTATATGAATCAAGGACACTGGGTTTCTGATCCAAAATCAAATACAGATTTATATCACAAAGTCCTCACTTTTTTAAATACCAATATGGATCATTGAATGTCAAAAGCGCGTTCTCAATAAAAGGTACTTTTACTCAAAACGATTGTGCTTTGACATGATCAACATTAAAGCCAAGAACAACCCATACATGTTCTTGGCTTTCTTAGAAACCATACATGGATTTACTTAAAACAGCTGTTCAAGTTTCTCTAAAGTATAAGCATCATCTGATTGACCAAGCCAAAAAATAGCTTTCTTTTTAATACTGATGGCATAGTTGCCTCTGACTATATTAAACAAGACTTCAGCGGATTCCTTAGAAGGTAATTGTGACAGCACAAACACTGCATTTTCTTGTTCGGCTACATTGCCATCCACTTTAAGTAAGCCCAGAGCTGCTTTTTTAGCCTGCTGCGGATTGTTTTGTGCCAACCAAAACAAAGCTTTTTCACGCACCTTGGGATCCTTGTGAGCTTCAACCAATTTGAACAACTGTAGATTGGCTTCTTCATTGTTAATTTGCGACAGAGAAAAAATAATTTTTTCATTGATCATATCACTGTCTGATGTGCTCAACATATCAACCAAAAACGCAGGTAACTCAGTTACGTTAGCGGCTTGACTCAGCCAAAAAATAGCATCAGCCTGTTGTTCATTATCTTGATCAAGTTGTGCAATTTGCTTCAATAGCTCAACCGATCCTTTATGCTTATTTTGACTGAGTGCAAAATTCACTTTTCTTCTGACCTCGCCCACTGGCAGCTCTTCATACAAAGATTTTAAATACGCAAAGCCATCTTGTTGTCTTTGTCCTAACCAAAATACCGCTTGTTCAGAATAATGACCAGCATTGTTTAGGGCCAAATCAAACAAAGCGGTGGCCGCTTGTTTTCCTGGGTGCACACTTAACACATACAACCCATCTGTTTCTGGGTTGTTTGCATTCGACACAACCTGTTGCTTAAGCCATTCAACGCTCTGTTGATTAGAAATACCTTGCAACCAATCAACAGTCAAACCTTCCGCTTTAACTTCACAGTGATCACCAATGGGCATGATGCGACTGACCTTGCCTTGTTTGAGGTGAACAAACACATGTATATTTTCAGTCAATGGGCTCTGGCTTGAGGAACCAAAACCGTGTTCGACTTGGTTCAAATCACACTCGGTTTGTTGGCCTTGATTAAAACAACACATGGATGCCGTATTCTCTGCAGCTGGTATGCTGTACGCAAACCATTGTTTGTCTTGTTGTTGATTCACATACTGCAATAGTTTTTGATTAACCAAATGGGTGTCTAAATGCTGAAAGTCTTGTTGTGCAGTGGCCGACCACGCAATAATTAAGCCCAACAACAATGTATTTATCTTAAGTGTTCTCATGTTTTTCTCCATCATGTGTTGAACTCATATTGTTCAACACCAATTTTATATTTTTAGCCATCAATTGATTGTTCTAAACCATTAATCTTCAATCGCATCAATCAATGCATCTGAATCTGTGATGGCAATCATTTGAATGATTTGTTTCTTAACCTCGTGATCTGGTTCTGATTTAAGCAATTTAATCATGACTTCCACATTATCTTGCATCATCAACGCATTCAACACCGCACCTTTGATATTCGAATTACCCGCTTTAAACCTTTCAATTAAAAAGCCCTCATCCAATGTTTCTGACGTCATCCCAAAAGCATGAAAAAAAGCACTGTCATCAGCCACAGTCGGATCTTTTTTATACAGGTCCATTAATACATCTGTCGCTCCCATCGCGCCTAACTGATGAATGATCGCTTGTTTGGTTTCATCATCCGTTTCATTCACATATAAAGTACGCATTTGATCAACTGCATTCATTGCCATCAATGCATTCAACAAACCATGTTTACGTTCTTTACTCGACTCAGATTTCATCAGTTCCACAATTAAATCAGGATCAACATCTGTCGCAATGAATACACTCGCAATAACATCTTTTTCAGAGGAGTTCTGGGCTTTTTTATACAATTTAACCAAATAATCACCCATGTTTTCGTCATCAACCATAATCAAAGAATGGATCGCCTGGTTCCTTATTTCTTGGTTGTCTTCATTGTCGATCACGTAGTACAAATAATCCGCATCTCCAGATAGGGCCAAAGACTCCATAATGGCTCGTTTTTGCTGACCCTTGGATGATTTATACATGTCTTTAAGCACCGATGATTCACCTTTAATACCCAGCATTTGGATCAAGTAAAGGCTCAATTCCTCGTCTTTTTCTTTTTTCAATAGTTTGATTAACTGGCTGCTGTCATCCTGGTGAACAAAACCCTGAATGATGGCTGCCTTGATGTCCTGATTTTCGCTATGATCATACAACTTAGCTAATTTGTCTCGACTGGCAGCGCCACCTCGCATACTGAGCATTTGAATCGCTTGATGTTGTAGACCCTCGTTTTTCTCAGTTTCGATAAATCGATATAAATAATCATCCACAGACTCATGATCACTCAAACCCAACAATTGAATGGCATTCATCTTGACCCTTTCAGAGCCAGACTCTTCTAACATTTTATACACTTTTGGTAACGCTTTTTCTGGGTTGTTGAACATAATTTGTTGTAATGTAAAAAGCTTCAACTCCTCATCCAGTACTTTTTGATGACTGAGGCCTTCTCCTCCATCCCCATGTTCAAATAGCAACACTTCAGCATCATCAACCCATGGACTTTCTGGAAAACCGCTAATCAGCTTCTCTAACAATCTTTTGGCTTGCGCTTTTTGCTTAATCTTATAATGTGAATAAGCCTGCCAATACATCGAGGCTTCCTTCAGTGATTGACTCTTGGCTGATTGTTGAAAAGCTTCTATCGCATTACGCCAATCTTTGCTTTGCATCGACACTTTGCCAAATTCATAAGCTTCCTGGTCATTGTTGATGTCTGTTGCATCGCTGTTGAACTGACAAAACATGAGTCCAATCAGTAATGTGTTTTTAATTCTGTTTAGCATGTGTTTGCTCCTAAATAATGTCATTTTTCTGCGCCAATTTTTGTTTCATTGCTTTGATTTGAAACATCAGATCATTTGATTTTGTATCATTGACCCAATTGACTTGAGGTTGTTGGCCATGGATTTGGTCTGAATAATTTGCTGATCTCCCGTTGGCAAATTCCAACAATACGGACTCCAGGTCCTGCAGCAGTTGATTGGTAAATTGGCCATCGTGATTGACCAAGGCTTGTTTAAATATTCGATTCGACGACAACAACCTTTGGGCAGTTGCTTGACTGTTATAACTACCATTGTCATTACTGACTTGGGTTAAAAATATTTCGCTTTGGGTTAAATGCAATTGAATATTTTGCGCCAATAACATCTCTTGTAACTGATTGCCCATCACGGCACTACTTTGATGGCGCCCTGCATAAAAAGCCACCAGTACCAAGGCCAAAATGGCAGCAAAACTGGCCAATGAATACTGCGGCACTAAAAATATATTTTTTAAAGACTGTAACCAATTTGAAGCATTGCTTGGTTGGTTCGGCTCTTTCGCCACTATTTTATCTTCAATCTGACTCCATAATTTTTGTCCATAGTCTTCAGGTAAATCATATTGATTCTGTGCGTTTTCGATCGCATTCATATCCGCCTCCAATTGTTCCAGCTGACCACTAAGATCAGATGAACTTAAATTGGGGTCAAAGTCTTTTTGCTGGGCTTCGTTGAAATAAATCATCAGTAATTTTTCGTCATCAGTTGATTTCATGCGTTCACCTCTGAGGTTAATTGTTTGCGTAATTTCTTTACGGCTCGGAATATAGTTTGTTTGCAGGCATTGTTTTTTATATTCAAAACTTTTGCGGTTTCATCAATTGAATAGCCTTGGTGGTGTTTCATGGTAATCGCCAACCGCTCTACATCACTGAGGTCCGACAAGGCAACACTGAGCCGGCGGTTCAAATCCATTCGATCGCCGGTGTCGATAACATGGTCTGCTATTTCCAATTGAGCACCTTCCTCATCCAATGATTGTGCCATTTGTCGGTTTGCTTTACGTAAATAGTCAATTGCACTGTTGGTGGTAATGCGTAACAACCAAGTTGAAAATTTGGCTTGTGCTTGATACCGACCAATCGCTTGATAGGCTTTGATAAAAGTTTCTTGAGCGATGTCTTCTGCATAACTGGCATCTGCCGTGTAACGGTATGCCAATCGATTAACCGCTTGCGCGTAATGCAACACTATCAGCTGAAATGCATTCTTATCACCTGCGGTGGCATTGATTACCGTTATGTCATCGATTTCCTTCATCATGTCAGCTTAAACGCAGCTTGCTTGGGTTTGGTTATTATTTATTTTATCTTTTTTCACTTATGGATAGAACACCTCAGTTTAAACACAGTTGTTGTACAATATGAGGCATCAGTCAAAGCAGTGGTTGCATGCAAAGAAACAACACAATCAAATGGCACCTCGGTCACAGTTGGCATCAACTACACCCCAATGTCCAGCGTCGATTTAACCGCTTACCCTCTGAACAAAACCCCATCATTTATAGCGGTGTAATGGAAGTGGTCAAACGCTCCAAAGCTGGCTGGTTATTTGCTTTTTTAACCAAAATAATCGGTAATCCATTGAGCCCTCACCAAGGCACTGATGTTCGCATGGACGTCAGACTCACCAGCCGAGAGAATAAAGCGGGTGTTTATTGGCAACGAACGTATTATTTTCTCAACAAACCACCATTCCAAGTCACTTCCGTTAAAAAAGACGACCAAGGACAAATGATGGAAATGGTCGGTGGTGGTTTTGGGATGTTTCTGGATGTCTATGCGGACAATGGTGAACTTCATTTTAAAAGTACTCGGTATTTCTGGAAATTGATTAAATGGTATCTGCCAATACCGCATTGGCTAAGCCCTGGTGAAACTCATGTTATTCATCAGGACTTGGGCCACGGTCAATTTCGCTTCACCATCACCATGGACCATACTATTTTGGGTCAAACCTTTTACCAAACTGGCACTTTTCATGAAGCAGCTAAATAACCAAAAAACCATTTTAGTGCTTGGTGGCTATGGCACATTTGGCAGTCGAATAGTGAAAGCTTTGTGTGCCAAAGGCTACATCCTTTTAATCAATGGCAGGAATAAAGCCAAAGCCGAGGGCTTGTTGCAGCGCATCCTAAAAGACCAGCAAGATGCTAAGGTCAAGGAAGCTTGTTTTGATGTTTTTATCGAATTGAACCAACAACTACAAAACATCAAACCTGACTTGGTGATTCATTGTTGTGGTCCATTCCAAGACCAAGACACGAAGACAGCAGAAACCATTATTGCCGCAGGTATCCACTATATCGACCTCTCTGATGGTCGAGGCTATTGCCAAAACATCCTTAAGTTGAACGCACTGGCTAAACAAACCAAAGTAACAGCCATTACCGGAGCCAGTACGGTACCGACCCTGTCATCTGCTGTGCTGCTGTATTTACAAAAACGCTATTGCATTGAAAATTTTGAATCAGTTCGAATTGGTATTTCACCTGGGCAAAAAACCAGCAGAGGCTTGGCCACAACCCAAGCGGTGTTGTCATATGTGGGTAAGCCATTGAAACCTTGGCCAGGATTAAATAAAACCAAATTTGGTTGGCAAGACACGTATTTACAGCCCTACCCAGGGATAAAAAATCGCTTAATGGGCAACTGTGAATCTGCTGACTTGGATTTACTCCAGTCACATTTTCCTATTGAAAACCTGTGCTTCTCAGCAGGCATGGAAAGTAAGCTATTACACACATTGATTTGGATGGCTTCGTGGCTGGTTAGAGCTGGGTTGCCTTTGAAATTAGCCAACCATGCCTCTTTCTTATTATCAATCAGTCGAAGGTTTGATTTTTTGGGTAGTCAGGATGGTGGTATGCATGTACATATCAAAGCAACTGATATCAATGGCAGGTTTATTAACAAAACATGGTATATCATCGCGAAACAGAATGACGGCCCGCAAATTCCTTCCATCCCAGCCATTGTTTTGGCTGATAAAATACTGAATCAAAACATCCCAACTGGAGCCAGAAGCAGTGTCAACGAAGTGAACCTCCCTGAATACTTAGACGCACTCAATGACTCGGCGATTCAAACCCTGATTCTATAACAACACTTTATTTAACTCTTCTGTCCGAATGTTGTCGCCGACCTGAATCGTTTTGTTCTTCACGACTCTCAGCTCTGCGATCAGTTTGATCGCTTCGACGATTGGCTCGCCTTCTTTCAATTGGTTCATACCGATATGTTTTTTTTGGTTTTGTTGCTAACTCAAACATTTTATTACCCTAATATTATTACTTACTCAAACCCACCACCAAGACAAAACTATTAAGTCTCTGCTAATTAAAAAATACCACAAATGACCATACAATTCATTATATTCAACAAAAACCGTGCGGTTTCAACCTCAATTACCCGGTGACTCAAAATTTATTTATCGTGCCCATCCCATTTGTTGGTATTTTTACGTCGATCGTCAACGTTTCTCCGGTCGTCTTTTTCAGGCTCCCATCGAACGTCATCACGTCGATCATTTTCTGTTTTACGTCGTTGTTTTTTCCTTTTTTCAGACGGATTAATTTTAGCCTCTTTCTTTTTGTTTTTTTTAAAAAAACCAAACATGTTTGTTTCCTCAATTCTTAGCTTTACCAAACGATTATGTTAACAATCTACCTCAAATAAAATACCATAAAATTTCTTAACTGTCTTCAATCAATGAATTTGTTTCACCATGGTAGCCGATACAAGCTGTTTCAGAATAACTCAGATAAGTGTAACCATGTTGCTTAATATTTATTAAAATGACCCTTTTTTTAAGGATGAATTATGTGGTTTAAAAATGCACGCTTGTTTCAACTCAATGAAGATTTCACCATGGATGCTGAGGCATTTTCTGAGGCATTAAAAAATGATGCATTGAAAGCCTGTGCGCCCATGGAAGCAGTTTCTAAAGGCTGGGTTTCACCCTTTGGCGTAGACAGTGAATTGTTTGTATTAAAAAGTGGCGATGCCATGTTATTTACCCTCGGCATGGAAGAGAAGGTATTACCAGCTGCCGTGGTCAATCACCAACTTAACCAACAACTGAATACAATCAAAACAGACACTGGGCAAAAACCAGGACGTAAGCAACAAACTGACATGAAACAACAGCTGATGTTAGAAATGTTGCCACAAGCTTTTATCAAACCTAAATCAATCAATGCCTACATTGACTTAAAACTTAATTTATTGGTCGTTGATTGTGCCAGTCAAAATGCCGCCGAAGACCTGGTTTCACAGTTGAGGCAAACCTTAGGTTCATTTAAGGCTTCAGCTTTTGGACCTTCTTCCTCTATGGCACAAGTATTAACCCAATGGGTATTGCATGCTGAAGCAGCTGCTGGATTTCAACTTGACAATGAAATTGTGTTAGAAACCTTGGATGACAACAAAGGTGTCGTACGTGGACGTAACATTGAACACCTGGATGATCAAATGAAACAGCATATTGACAATGGATATCTAGTCACTCAATTAGGCCTTGAATACCAAGAACGAATTGAGCTGGTCTTGTCTCACGATATGGGCATTAAAAAAATTAAATTTACTGACATCGTTTTAGATCAAATGGATGATGCGGTCATCGAAGATGACAGACAATTACTAGACAGTCGATTTACTTTGTTCAGTCTTGAATTAAGAGCCATGCTAAAAAGCCTTTTTGAAGTATTCGGTAGCCCATAATGAGTCACGAAACTTTTGCTGTCGAATATTGGTCCGATCAATTCGAAAACCACATCAGCCAAATAGAAACTGTTGATTCTGGGCACGACATCAACCACATAAAAAGGGTGGTTAAATCGGCGACTCAATTTGCTCATGAAGAGGGTGCTGACATGGCCGTGGTTCTACCCGCAGCTTGGTTACATGACTGTGTTCAAGTGGCTAAAAACTCTCCAATGCGTTCTCAAGCCTCTCAATTAGCGGCTAAACAGGCGGTAGCGCTATTAACTGCATGGGATTATCCTGAACGCTACTTGAGCGAAATTTCACATGCCATTGCTGCCCACAGCTATTCTGCACAAATTCCCTGCGAAACACTGGCTGCAAAAGTGGTGCAAGATGCGGACCGCATGGACGCTTTAGGCGCCATTGGTATAGCCAGAACATTTCTGGTTGGTGCCACTTTTGGTAACCCCTTAACATTTCATGAAGACCCTTTTTGTTATCATAGGGAACCTGATGACCAAGCAGCCATTGTTGATCATTTTTATACCAAATTACTGAAACTGAAAGACAGTTTCCAAACCAATGCAGCCAAAAAGGAGGCTCAAAAACGGCATGATTTTATGCAAGCATATTTAGCTCAATTAGAATCAGAACTGATTTAACACCATGACTCTCAGCCACAACAAAAAATATAAAAACCTGCTTCGTCTTCAAGCTATCCTGATGTTTGGCTTGTTGACATATACCTTGATATCAATGGCCAGTGTTCAGCAACAAAGACAACTGTTTGGAAAACTTTACAGCAAAGCCTTGGCTGGGCAAGCTCAACAAGTTCAACAACAACGGCAAGGCCTGGCCGGTTATCCAATCGAGCACTATTTGGATTATGCCTTGATTCAAAGTCAAATAAACTCGCTGCCTGAACAAGAAATCGCAGACTTTAAAGCCAAACACCCCGACAGCCCGCTGAATAAAAAACTTAATAGCGCCTTATTGACAGCCATCGGTAACCAAGCCCTTTGGACTCAATATTTACAATACCACAACGGTTTTGACCAAGGCAAGAAACAATGCTGGTATCTCAACGCCCGCATTCAAACCAAACAAACTCAAGGTCTCGCACCATTAATTCAAGCCATGTGGGTCAGTGGCTTATCGGCTCCTGATGCCTGCAACCCGGCATTTAAATGGTGGAAAGACCAGGGACTAATTACTGAAGACTTATACATTCAACGAATCAAATTAGCCTATGAAAGTCGTAACATCTCATTAATTGAACACTTAAAAACCAAATTAGCCCACAAACCCTTGTGGATAGACCAAGCCATTGCCTTAATCAAAGACCCTGAACAAGCCCTTCAACAATCGACACAATGGGCACCAACAACAGAAACGCAATGGCTGGTATTCAAAACAAGTCTGTGGCTGGCTAAAAAGAAACCCGCTACATTACATGCCTTTTGGCCACAAGTTAAAGCCGTTCACGGGCTCTCATCAGTACAAGTCAATCAAGTAGAAAGACAAACAGCATTATTCGCAGCAACTGACTATGAACCCTTTTCTATTGACGCCATGAAACAACTGCCTGGCGATATGCAAGATGATCAAATTAAAGCGTGGATTGTTCGTTACTATTTATTCAACCAAGATTGGGCTCAAGTTTTACATGCATTAAAACAAATGCCTAAAAGACAACTTGATCAAGCCAGGTGGCAATATTGGTTGGCACGAGCCGAAGCCAAAATCGGCAACAAAAAACAGGCCAAAAATATATTCAGCACACTGAGCAAGCAACCCAATTACTATGGTTTTTTAGCGGCTGATCACATGAAATTTCCCTATCACCTCTGCCACCAGCCACCGGCTGCCGCCACAGCAAACTATACACCACCAGCTGGCATAACCAGGGCCATCGAATTACATCACGCTGGCCTATTAAGCAAAGCCCGCAGCGAATGGAATATTGGCTACAGAGGTCTGAGCAAGGCCGACAAACAAGCCCTGGCCAATTTAGTCCAACAAGAAAATTGGTATGCCAAATCAATCGCCATCATGGCTGATCTAGGACAATGGGAAAACTACCAACTGCGCTATCCCATAGCGCATGGAAAAATCATCAAGCAACATGCCAATGGAGTCAAGCCAATGCCTCAATGGGTCATGGCCATCATCAAACAAGAAAGTGCATGGACCAAAGATGCAGTCTCTCACGCCAATGCCCACGGCTTGATGCAGTTACTACCCACCACAGCCAAACAGCTGGGTAATCAGCTGGGAATTAACATCACCCAAAATAATGAATTACACCAAGCCCCCTTAAACATTCAATTAGGGGTGCAATATCAGAAAAACTTATTCCAACAGTTTGACCACCCGCTATTAGTGGCTGCGGCCTATAATGCCGGCGAACGTAAATCGATTGATTGGAGCCAGGATTTTCCTATATCGCCTGATGTTTGGCTTGAAACCATACCCTACAAAGAAACACGTGACTACATCACAAAGATTCTATCCAATGTGACTATCTACGATTGGCTGATTAACAAACAACCCAAACGAATGAGTTATTGGATGCCCACATTACCGATTAATAAAATAAACAGTCAAGCCTGGCCCAATAACATCGTCAGCCAACAACTTGCACCCATCCAATGTTCGCCGTAGACCTACCCAACACTCAGACTTATCTGGTTGGTGGCGCTGTTCGCGACACCTTGTTAAAGCTGCCAATTAAAGACAAAGACTATGTTGTAGTAGGGGCCACCCCAGAACAAATGCTGGCATTGGGGTTTTTACCAGTGGGCAAGGATTTTCCTGTGTTTTTGCACCCAGAATCCAAAGATGAATATGCACTGGCAAGAACTGAAAGGAAAACAGCTAAGGGCTATCATGGCTTTGAGTTCAATACCTCTCCTGACGTCACCTTAGAACAAGATTTACTTCGTCGTGACCTGACCATCAACGCCATGGCTTTGGATGAACACAATCAGTTAACTGATCCCTTTGGTGGCCAACAAGACATTAAAGATGGTGTATTACGCCATATTTCAGAGGCCTTTGCTGAAGACCCCGTCAGGGTTCTGCGGATAGCCCGTTTTATGAGCCGGTTCAGCCACTTACCGTTTAAAGTACATCCGGAAACCATGCGCTTAATGCAGCAGTTGGTCGACCAAGGTGAAATTCAGGCTTTGGTACCAGAACGGGTGTGGCAAGAAATCAAAAAATCACTCAACCAAACCACACCTTCCGCTTTTTTTATGACCCTAAGAGAATGCGGCGCTTTGAAAGTATTGCTACCAGAAATTGATTGTTTATTTGGCATTCCACAAACCAAACAATGGCACCCAGAAATCGACACAGGTATACATGCCATGCTGGCCATTGACCAAGCCAAAAACTGTGAAAATGATGTGGCTTTTGCGGTGATGGTTCACGACCTGGGAAAAGGCATTACGCCTGAGCACATCTTACCCAGTCACCGCGGCCATGAATCTGCAGGCCTGCCACTGGTAAAGGCCGTATGTAAACGGCTAAAAGTTCCCAGTCACTATAAAAAACTAGCGATGCAGGTTTGTCAATGGCATTTACATGCTCACACCATCATGGAATTACGCGCCAATACCATTGAAAAACTTTTTTCTCGATTGGACGGTTATCGCAACCCGCAAACAATAGAAAAATTTATTCAAGCCTGTGAAGCTGACGCCACAGGTCGTTGGGGCGAAGCGTTTAAAACCTACCCACAAGCGGATTACATCCGAAAACTGTTTAAAGCGGCGCGACATGTTGACAAACAACCGCTGTTTAAAAAAGGTTTTCAAGGTACTGAATTAGGTGATCAAATTAGACAATTGCGAGTCTCTGCCATACAATCTATGAAACAAAAAATTGAAAATTAAAACCATGAAGAAATCCACTACCCTGATTTGCCTGTTATTTTCCTGTTTTACCTTGTTAGCCAACCCCATTGAATACTACCTCCCTGAAGGTGAAATGTTTGATGCCAGCATCCCATCACCTGAAGCTGTTTTAGGCCAACAACTGGGTGCACAACATTTAAGACATGATCAAATAATCAGCTATTTAAGTATCTTGGCATCATCAAGACCTGAAGCTAAATTGATTGATTATGGAAAAACAAACGAGGGACGACGATTGGTTTTATTGGCCATAAGCTCAATTGACAACATCAAAAATCTTGACTCAGTAAAAAATGACCCTGATACTTTGAAAGTCTGGAATGGTTTCAGCATACATGGTAACGAATCGAGTGGCACCAATGCATCTGTATTGTATGCTTGGTATTTACTGGCAACCAACAACAGTGACATCAAACAAGCTTTAAATAACACTGTGGTTTTAATTGATCCAAGCATCAACCCAGATGGTTTAGCACGATTCACCACCTATGTGAACAACAACCGATCATTAACCACTGTCACTGATTCAAATGACATTTCACATGTAGAACAATGGCCCAGTGGCAGAACCAATCATTATTGGTTCGACTTAAATCGAGACTGGTTATTATTGACTCAAGCCGAATCTAAAGCCAGACTGAAACAATTTCATGCATGGCAACCCCATGTGCTGACAGATCACCATGAAATGGGTTCTGCTTCAACCTTCTTTTTTCAACCTGGTGTTCCCAGTCGAAAAAACCCGTTAATCAGTAACAAAAACCTTGAACTGACCAATGAATTAGCAAAGTATCATGCCAAAGCCCTTGACCAAGTTGGACAATATTATTACAGCAAAGAAAGTTTTGACGATTTTTATCCTGGCAAAGGCTCAACTTACCCTGATTTACAGGGCAGCATAGGCATCTTATTTGAACAAGCTCGCGCCAATGGTGGTGTCATGGATACCCGCAATGGACAACGGTCTTTGTCAGATGGAATCAGAAATCAATTTCTGACCGCCCTCTCTACTTTTACCGGTGCAAATGCCAACCGAAAGGCATTGATTTCATACAAAAAAGACTTTTTTGATCAAGCCATGCAAAGCGCTGCAAAATTGACCACCAAAGGTTATATTTTAGATGTTTCTAACAATGCATTTGATGCCGAACGACTTAAGTCATTTTTAACCCAACACCATATTCAATTTTCAAATTTGGCCACTGACAAAACCATAAAAGACCACACTTTCAAAAAGAATCAATCTCTATATCTCAGTTTAAATCAACCTCAAACCACCCTGATACAATCCCTTTTCAGCACCGACACCAGCTTCGATGACAACACCTTCTATGATGTTTCTGCTTGGCATTTAGGCATGGCATGGGGACTACCGTGGGCAGCTGTGACAGCAAACTTGAGTACCAACAACGATTTCACCATCAACAAACCTAAAAACAACTACCAAAAGAAAGCAATTGCCTATGTGTTTGATTGGAACAGCGGAAATGCACCCGCGGCATTAAACTACATCAGCCAGCACAATAAAAATGTTTTGGTTTCAGCTAAACCACTTGCAATTGATGGGGTGAAAGTACCTGCTGGGAGCTTTATTCTTCCGGTTGATTCGAACACCAACCAAGACCAACTATTTGCAACCCTCAGCACAGTGACTGATGCCTTCCAAGTTCAATGGTATCCATTGACAACTGGCTTGGCTGATCGCGGGGTTGATTTAGGCTCCCCTAACATTCAGAAAGTCAAAAAACCCAAAGTCCTGATGGTTGTAGGTGATGGTGTAAATGCCTACCAAGCAGGCAGTTTATGGCATTTATTTGATACCCAAGTTTATTTACCAATCAGTAAAGTCAGAACCAGTTATTTTAATCAAATTGAGTTAAATGAATACACCCACATCATTATGCCAAGTGGAAATTACTCCCATTACTTTACTGACAACACCAGCCAAAAGTTAAATACTTGGGTCAATTCAGGCGGACATCTAATTGCCATCCAATCAGCGGCCAATTGGATTGAAAACAACTTACAAAAAAACAAAGACAAAGACACCTCGCAGGATAAAGCCAAAGACTCAAAAGATAAAAATGAAATTGTACGTAAATCCTACGGTGATTACGAAAAGGATGCTGCTGAAAAAGTGTTGGGTGGCGCCATAATTTCCGCCGATGCCGATTTAACCCACCCTTTGGCATTCGGTACTCATTTAGCGACACAATATGTCATGATGAAAGGCAAGTCACTACTGAAGCCTACTCAACAATCATATGACAGTCCTTTACAAGCAAGCAAAGAAGTCAAAGCCGCAGGTTTTGTCTCTGACTACTGGGTTGAAAAATTACAAAGCACCCCTCTGATTACGGCACAAAAACAGGGACAAGGCACTGTCATTAAATTTGGCTTCAACCCAAACTTCAGAGCCTTCTGGCATGGTACCCAACGCTGGATGATTAATGCCGTCTTTTTATCAGACTTAATACGCAACACCAAATAATGAGGTCCATGGACAACCTAAAAAAAACATTTAAAAAAAAACGCAGGTTTCTAAAGAGGAAGATTCACACTTTTCCTCTTTGGTATCAAGAACCTGAATATATTTTTATTCACATTAATAAAACAGGTGGAAGCAGCATCGAAAAAGCACTGAACCTACCTTTTGAACACCTGACTGCGATGGAAAAAATACAGGAAGTGGGTATAGAAAAATGGCAAAAGAAATTTACCTTCGCTTTTATCAGAAACCCCTTTGACAAAGTCTGTTCACATTATCGATATCGAGTAAAAACCAATCAAACCCAATTAAAAACTAACCCCCTTTCCTTTAGTGAATGGGTTCGATTAAGTTATGCTGAACACGATCCTTATTATTACGACAACCCAAAAATGTTCATGCCCCAAACCAAGTGGCTTTGTGACACTGAAGGAAAATTATTGGTGAATAAGGTCTATCAATTTAACAATCTTCATGCTGAATTTTCAAAATTCTGTAAAACATTTAACATTGTTGATGCCCAATTACCACACCTCAAGGCGTCTAGTTCTGTTGATTATAGAACGTTTTATGACCGATCCAGCAAAGCCATTGTTGAGCGCTGTTTTGCATCAGATTTAAAACTGTTCAATTATAAATTTTGAACAAAAAAAATCCCATACCAATACAGGCTGGGATTAAGGGGTATAAACCGAATGTTTGAGAAATCGGTTATTGGGCACATTTGTTAAGCATTACAGTAACATACACGACATTCTTAATGCAAGCATTTAGGTAAATTAATTTGATATTTATTTTAAGTAACCGCTGTAAGCCTTTGAATCATATCGTTATTTATTAAAATATACCACACTGCCAAAATCAATCCATTCAAACCACTGAATCAATAGCCGGCTGCATGTCCGTCCTTTCTCGATTCTGACGCGGCCCAATAGACACCATTGGATGCACGCATGATGGCCTGATAGCCACCATAAGGCCCGTTTGCAAACTGAATATTGTGTCCCATACGCATCAAAGTCCTGATGGTTTGGTAAGGGTAACCCGTTTCTAAGTTCAAAACACCACCGTCACTCATTACTTCACCCGTAGGTTCAGAAGAACCCGTGTGGTGAATTCTTGGCGCATCACCAGCCGCTTGAATGTCCATACCAAAGTCGATCATATTAATCACTATTTGTGCATGTCCTTGTGGCTGCATAGCACCACCCATTAAACCAAAACTCATCCAAGGCTTGTTGTCTTTAGTCACAAAAGCTGGAATGATGGTATGAAATGGTCTTTTACCCCCTTCAAACTGATTAAAATGACCTTCCACCAAAGAAAACATTTCTCCCCGGTCTTGTAAAATAAATCCCAACCCAGGGGGCGTCATGCCTGAACCCATGCCACGGTAATTACTTTGAATCAGTGAGACCATATTGCCCTCCTTGTCTGCCGTAGTCAGGTATATGGTATCGCCATGCTCCAAGGCAGGATTTCCCGCCGGGAAATGTTTGCCCGCATGCTTTAAATCAATCAGTTCTGCACGTTTTTTTGCATAACTTTTAGAGATCAATTCAGCCACAGGAATTTTGTTGTAGGCTGGATCAGCATAGTATTTAGCTCGGTCCTCAAAAACCACTTTTTTGGCCTCTGTAAATAAGTGCACAAACTCCGCTGAGTCATAAGTCATATTCGACAAGTCATGTTGTTCAATGATATTTAATATTTGTAAAGCAGCAATACCCTGACCATTCGGAGGTAACTCCCAAACATCATATCCTCGGTAATTGGTACTGACCGGTTCAATCCAATCACCCTGATGTGTTGCTAAATCTTCATAACTGAGAAAGCCTCCGTTGGCCTGCATATAAGCAGCTATGGTTTGTGCGATGTCACCTTTATAAAAAGCATCCCTGCCACCTTTGACCAAGGCTTTTAAAGTATTGGCCAAACCTTGATTGCGCCAGACTTCTCCTTCTTTAGGCGCCTTACCGTCCAAGGTATATTGTTCGGTAAAACCAGGAAATTGACTTAATATCGGCACCGAACGATTCCAATAATAAGCAATCAATTGTGTCACAGGAAAACCTTTTTCAGCATAACCAATGGTTGGCTCTAAAACCTCAGCCATGGGCAACTTTCCAAATCGATCATGCATCATAAACCAGCCATCGACGGCTCCTGGAACAGAAACAGGTAATGGCCCATGTGATGGGATTTTGTCATACCCGTTGTCTATAAACCATTGCCTACTGAGTGCCTTGGGTGACCGACCCGATCCATTTAAGCCATACAATTTTTCAGTTTTCGCATCCCAAATTATGGCGAAAATATCACCGCCCATACCGTTACCAGTTGGCTCAACCAACCCCAACATGGCATTGGCCGCAATCGCAGCATCTATCGCATTGCCCCCTTTTTTCATTACATCCAGTGCCACTTGAGTGGCCAAAGGTTGAGAAGTGGCCGCCATGGCTTCAGTAGCTAAAACAGGTGAACGAGTAGCAAAAGACTTGCCTGTCACGCGATCTGCCGCTTCCGACTGTTGAAATAAGCAAGTTATCAGTATCCATGTCATTACTATTTTTTTCATTTTTTTGTATCTTTTGTATTGGAAGTTCGTAATGATTATAATCTAATTTTTCTTAATGGACATGGACATGGTAGATCAAAACTATAGCAAGTCTGGATTGTTGAATTTTTTGAAAGAAGCAGCCGTTACTGGCATCATGAATCCAGGTGTGGCTCGAAGCAGAAAAACGGCCGCAGAAAAACTGCTCGATCATGTCTCTGCCGAAGAACGCATTAACTTGCGCATGTTGGATGTGGATGAACTCTGCTCACGCATCCATAAACTCGAAGAGTCATCAATTCGAGAAGAGGCCATGAATCTTTATAATTCACGCTTGAAATCTGCTTTAGAGGATTATTTTGACTGGCTACAAAACCCAGAATCATTCACCTCATCTGGCAGCCACATGGCACCGGTCAAACAAGTCCAAAAACGCGATCGTGCTGAACAAAAAGCATTGGAATCAATCGCCTTACATCACGCAGGAACACAAGACGACATCATCCCCATCCCGTTGCGCGAAAATTTAATTGTATACTTACAAGGACTGCCACTGAATCTATCCGCGGCAGAAGCAAATAAGATTGTTAATGTCGTTAAGGCTTATGTGCAAAGCGACCAAGACCAAGGAACTGCCGATGAATAAATACCTGATGTATGCACCCATGGCTGTTTTTGGATTCGCAGCATTCTTCTTGTTTCAATATTTCATGGCACAAAACACCGAGCATGCTTTTCGAGATAACCTGGTCCCTGAGCTGATTGGGTTTTGTTTAGAAGGGTTTTTCTGGATTGGTTTGTTGTCCTATTTTCAAAAATCCAGGGAGATGCAGCGCAAGAATGAATTGTGGTTGTCTTTAAGGGGTTCGTTGAGAAGTTTCCTATCTTATCTAGACATTGGTTTCTTAGGACAACATGCAGAACCCATGCCGTCCATTGCCTTGGAAAAAGACCCCACCATCATCACCCGTTTCATTACCCAGGTTGAAAACCATGAACTGGATTTAGAGAGCATGGTGTTTTTGAAAACAACCTGCATCAACTCGCTGGCCTTGGTTCGTGATTTGGTACCGGTAGCGGCACAACTGAGTGCCGGACACATGCGATGGTGGATAGCCATCACCGATTCCATGCGCCAATTGGCAGATTCCAGCGACCGCATTAAAATAGAAAAAAACACCTTGATACTGCTGAAAAACATCCAAGAGTTTGATGCCTTGGAATATTAAGATTTTGAATTAACCCAAGATGTTTCTACATTTAATTAAACTTAATAACTGTTCAAGGCTTAAGAATTGAATTATATTATCTGCTCAATAACAACATTCATTCTTTAAATTCATTTTGGATTAGGTTTTATGTATAAATTCGCATTTATTTTAACTTTTGCACTCCTCGCTTCTTGCGGCAAACCTTTGAATGTCAAACAAATCCCCAAAAACCTTATGTCTAAAAAAGTTTATGTTGTTTTGGATTATGTTGAATATAGAGATGATATTGGTAAATTGCTTAATTATGATCAACACACCAATAGCAAAAGACTCAAATCATTACAAACTCAAATTGAAAACTTATTGATTGAAAAAGGAATCACTAATTATCAATTTATTTTTTTCTCTAGTGGAATAGACTTTAATCCTGAAGCAAATTTTCAGTTGGTAAGTAACAACGAAGAGCTTGACACACTGATCAACCCACCCTTTATCTTTTCAACAGTATTTAATAATGAGGCGCTCAACAAGCAATTTATAGATGGATTCAAAATTGCTCAAGAAGCTGCTAGTTTCAAGAAATACAAAAATGTTTTTGATATCAAAAATTTTCCTGTCATATCAAATCATAAATTCGACAATTCACCCAAAGCAGAAGAATTCGAAACTAATTCAATAATACTTTATTCCAGAGTCATGTCTCCAGAACTATCTTTTGGCAAAAAATTTATAACCGCCAGTGTCACTGGAGCACTCACTTTGGCTGCCACTGGTGGTTCTAGTATGTTAATTACCACACCTTATGGCCTCGCATATTCAAATATGGTTTTAATCAATAATGAGAACGGAGAGCTTCTTTGGAGGGGACGAGTTGGAGTGAATATAACCCACTTAAACAAAAAGAAGTTATTTCAACTTTTCGATGCATTCCCATCAAACTTATAATCTAACCTTTTTCAATATAAAACGCCATTGATGGTAATAACCTGCCTGGTATATTCAAGGAAGGTTTTTCACCGACTTTCTTGCAGCCTTGTTTACAATAAATATTTTCTGCATGAGGATCTGATTGGATGGCGATGGTTTGATACCCCAAACCGGATGCCAGTTTAACCGCATGTGAAAACAACTGTGCTCCCACGCCTTGGCCGATGAAATCCGGATCGACAAACAAAGCATCAAGTTCAACAGTCGATGAATCAATGGCGATCAATTGATAAAAGCCCAATAGGCTCGAACCTTTGCTGGCGATAAAAGTGGGGTGTTGTTGGATTTGGTCCGCTTGGTAAGTCAGCTCGGCCTTGACTTGCTGCATGAATGCTTCATCATAGCCCCAATGTGCTTTCGATCGCACAGCCAAAGCACCGATGGCTGCGGCATCATGAGCTTGGGCCTGAGTCATCTTAATTGACATAAAAAAGGGGACTGTGTGAGCCCCCTTTATTATCGACATCATAAACCATGGAATCAACCATTAACCACCCATCAATGGTAAATGTGTCCACCGTTAATAATCCAGGCTTTATTGACTGGTTGCTCAACTTGACCTAAGCCATTTTTCGCATCCCAAGTGGCACGGTCTAACAGTTTGATCAGCTGATCATCACCCAATGATTTACTCAGGGCTGGTAACTGTTGATCGAGTAAATCTTGTCCCGCTTTGAGTGCCACAGCAACTTCTGCAATCAATGTATCGGCTTGTTGATACTGCGTTTGGCTCGGCTTACCACTGAATCCAACCACATTTCCAAACAAATTACCTAACTGCTCTCGCAGCTTAGATTCGCCGGTGATCATGCCTTTTTTGGTGGCGGTGAAACGGGCATTCAGCTGGTTGTAAGCTTTTTCAAACTTTTCAACTTTAACCTGCTGTGATGATTTCAATCCTTCCTTTTCATTCAGTTGAGTTACCACGTCTTTCAACTGTGCCAACTGGAAGGTTAAATCATTGATGGCATCATACAGCTTCATCGATAAGGCTTGTTGTGCCATGCGGTCTGCCTTGCTGTGTGACGAACGGGGATCAGGTACCAACTCAACCGTCGAATAGTACTTTTTCTTGCCTTTGATTAACTCCACTTTGTAAGTACCTTCAGCAACCCTGGGGCCTTGAAAACCTGGCACCAAAGAAGTAGATGGCGGAAACTTCGGTGCTTTCAAACGCATCGGCCAATCCACTCGATTGATGCCGCGTCTTTTACCAGCCACCAAAGTGGTGATGATTTGATCTTGGTCATCCAGTACATTGATTTTCATGTCACCAAACATATGCCGTTTTTTCAAATAATAAGTGATGACGGCCACCTCAGATGGATTTTCGCCAATGAAATCATTGCCCCCAGAGAAACTTTGCAAGGCACCACCTTCGACCATCACTGATGGACGTGAGGGCAACATCACTACATTTTCTTTTAAATTATCTTGAGTCAATGCTCGCAATGGAGAAATGTCATCAATAATATAAACCCCTCGACCATGGGTGGCCAAAATCACATCATGTTCAGTGGGATGAATGACTAAATCATGTACTGCCACTTTAGGTAAATTCTCTTTAAACCTGGACCAACTTGATCCAGCATCCAAACTGAGGTACAAACCAAACTCTGTCCCAAGGAACAGTAAATCTGGGTTAACCCTATCTTGTTTTAACACCCAAGCATAACCCAAATCACGGGCCGCTAAAGCGGTCCAAGATTGGCCATAATCATCAGTCCTATAAGCATAGGTTTTCATGTCACCGGTGCGATGTCCATCAAAGGTAACAAAAGCAGTTCCTGCTTGGTGCGGACTGGTTGTCACTCGTGACACCCAAGTTCCTTTAGGAATGCCTTTGATGTTTTTACCCACATTCTGCCAACTTTTACCGGCATTTTTAGAGACATGGATGATGCCATCATCAGAACCCACCCACAACAACTGCGCATCAACCAATGATTCTGCAATGGTATAAATCGTCGCATTGTTTTCTGCCGTCGAATTATCTATGGTGAGTCCGCCAGTGCTGTCTTGGCGTTGTCGCTTTGGATCATCAGTGGTTAAATCTGGTGAGAGTGTTGTCCATGATTCACCTTGGTCTATTGAGCGATGTAAATACTGTGAACCGTAATACAAAGTACCGGGGTTAACTTCACTAACCAACAAAGGGGTGTTCCAATTAAAGCGCAACACCTCCTCACCTTCACCAGCCACCGGAGGAATATTTTTTATTTCCCCAATGTCGCGATTCAAGCGCAGCAGTTTACCGCCTTGGTATTCAGAATAAATCGTATTGGCATCCTGTTTATCAACAAAAGCCCAAAAACCATCACCCATACCAATCGAATTCCAGTCACCTGGCTTAATTCCACCTGGGGCTCTTGAAGGACCCTCCCAAGAACCATTGTCTTGTAGGCCACCATAAACATGGTATGGCCATTGATCGTCATGCGAGACATGATAAAACTGACTGACTGGTAAAGTACCAATCATGCGCCAATTACCACCCTTGTTATGACTGATATAAACGCCACCATCGGTACCAAGTACCAATTGATTGGGATTCGCTTCATTGATCCACAGGGCATGATGATCTGGATGAACCGGCACATTGAAACTGCCAGAAAACATCGATGAGAAAGTATTTCCGCCATCCACACTGGTTACGGTAATATAACTGGGTTTATACACCCTTTCCGGATCACTTGGGTCCACTTGCAACTCACCAAAATAAAAAGGTCGCATTTGAACCATACCCGCATCAGATTTTTTTTGCCAACTTTTACCCATGTCATCTGAACGGTATAACGCCGTACTTGCTGACTCAACAGTGGCATAGACTGTGGTGCTTTTAGATTTTGCAATGGCCAAAGCAATGCGGCCTTTTTCACCTTTTGGTAATCCATTATTTAATTCTTGCCAGCTGTCTCCACCATCCATTGATCGGTATAAACCACTGCCTTCACCGCCTGAGGTGAAATAATCTGGGTAGCGTCTAAATTGCCACATACCAGCATATATGATGTTTGGATTATTCGGGTCCATCACTAAATCAGAACAACCAGTAGACTCATTAATGTACAACACTTTTTCCCAATTCAAGCCTTTATCTACACTGCGATAAACACCCCTTTCTTTGGCATCACTCCATAAGGCACCAGTGGCACATACGAAGACAGTTTCACTGGATTGGCTGCTGACTTCTATCGACGCAATGCGTTCAGTTTGCGCCAAGCCTAAATGCGTCCATTTATCACCGGAATCTTCTGATAAATACACGCCATCACCAACAGAAACCGTATTTCTAACCCAAGACTCACCCGTACCTACCCAGATATTTTCCGGCTTATTGGGATCTACTTTGACCGCGCCAATTGACTGATTGTGATCATCAAAAATAGGCTCAAAGCCAACCCCACCATCTTTCGACTTCCACAAGCCACCACTGGCCGTACCGACATATATTATGGGCACATCACCAGCCGTGGCATCAAGTGCAGATATACGACCACTCATAACAGCTGGTCCAATAGATCGGGCTTTAAGTCCACCAAAAGTATAAGAATCAATCTTGATGTCTTTGGCCCAAATGATTGTTGGCAACAATGCACCAACAACCAGTCCACAAATCAATCTTCTCATTGGCTTATTCAGTGACTTCTTTGGCTTCTTCTTTGTTAGCGACTTCGGGCATTGTAAATAATGAATCCGCTACTTCAGTGTTAAACTCAACTTTGTCGAAGTTCATACTCTGCATATTTGAACCATTGATTTTAACGTCGATGCTGTGGGCAATTGGAACCCCTGCTTCACCCACTTCTTTATAATCACTGAAATACGTTTCTGCTTCAATTTCTTGACCCATCATACTCATCTTCGTCCGGGTCATCACTTCCAACTTATATTCCTGATCTAAAAATAAATGAATCACATCACCATTTTTTTTAGTCGCTTTAATCTCAACAACCTCAGTGCCTTCAACGTCGGTCGGACCAATCAGTTCAAGTTCTATGCCTTTGGCTTCAGCATTAATCAAAGGACCTTGAATGTCTGCTTGGTCTTTAATCTGTTTCAACTCATCTTCAGACATTAAAACGGGATCAACTTTACCCATAAATGGCATCACTTGCCAACCGGTTACGCCATCATAGGCCTGAATACCTTTCATACCTTGAACTTCAAAAGTCATGTAAACTTTATCTGGCATTTTAACTTTAAAAGCAAATGGAAATTCCATCGGCCCTGAAATCATTTTTCCAGAAACGCTCATCGATTGAGTGCTTTCAATCAATTCCATGCCACCTTTGGCCTCAACATATTCTGCTAAAATTTCATCTAAACTCTGTTCCGCTTGTACCGCAAACGTTGACCCGATCAAACCCGCAATTAAAAAAACACTTTTGTTCATTAAACTCTCTCCAATAATTTAAAATTTCTAAAGTAAACATTGTACATATTTTACAGTTATTCATAAGTGCTGTTGGTCACATTGTATGGAGTACCAAAATCCACAGAACGCTGTTATTTTGAGTCATGCATAGGTAGAATAATTGTCACATTTAAAATATGATCTCAAATGATTCGCCTTTCCCTGCCCTTATTAATACTTAGCTTTCTGGCTTCCGCAGAAATCCCTCAAGCAGTTAAAACTGAAATCAATCTTCGTGTTGAACATGACATCAATCCATCTATTGTGGTGGGTTTATTTGAAAACGATCAGTCATATTTTTACACCCGTGGTTTGAGCAACAAAGAAAGCGCTCAAGCTGTAAACAACAACAGTGTGTATGAAATCGGTTCAGTCACCAAGACATTCACATCTCTGTTGTTAGCCACATTGGTGCAAGACAAAAAAATCAGGTTAGACGATGCCATTGAAGATTATTGGCCAAAACCATTTGTGCTGAAAGATGCAAAAAACCAGCCGATTACTTTTAAACAGTTAGCCACCCACACCTCAGGCCTACCTCGACTACCCGATAACCTAATGGTTCTTTCACAAGACCCCTATGCAAACTATGACCGTAAGCAATTAATAGAAGCCATAAAAAACACCAAACCGGCTGTTGCTGGAACCCAGTATGCCTATTCAAACTTTGCCGTGGGATTATTGGGAGAAACCTTGTCACAAATTGAAAATCAATCCTTTGATACTTTAATTGAACGATCCATCATAAAGCCTTTAGGACTTAACCATACATACATGCAGTTAGCGCAAGTGCCTGAAGACTTGTTGGTACAAGGCTATGCCGGTAAAAATCCAGCCTCAGCTTGGAATTTTAAAGCTTTGGCCGCTGCCGGCTCAATCCGTAGTTCAATCAATGATTTATTGGCTTATGGCGCGGCTTACATTCACTCAAACAACGAACTGAGCCAGGCCATGCAATTGACCCTGACACCGCATTATCAAAACAAGTCATTGTCTGTTGGGCTGGGCTGGCACATCAACAAGGGGATATTCTGGCACAATGGTGGCACCCAAGGCTTCAGATCAATCATCATGCTCGACCCCACCAATAAAAGAGTTGCCGCCGGCATCACCAATCACAACAACAATGACGTGGAAGACATTGTGGCTCACCTTATTGACCCCAATAACTCGATGAAAACGTTCGATTTTCCAGCCACCCTATCTGATACAGATTTGCTTCCTTTTCTCGGTACGTTCAAACAAGCTGGTACTGATAAAATCATTCACATAACCCGTGAAAATCACGAACTGATTTTCAATGCCAAAGGACAAAAGGATCAAGTACTCAATTTTATTGGCGAAGATGCTTTTAAGTTTGGCACAATGAAAATCAAAGTTAAATTCAATAAAGACAATAAAAACAACATCATTTCTTTGTCACTGATTGGCTGGGGAAAAGCTCAAGTCTATGAAAAGCTAACCAAGCTGTAAATGATTGAGTTAAACCACTCTGTTGCATAGAGACTTCAATCAGAATCATTATTCAAAACCAGGGTTGAAATACCTTCTGATAAGTATTGAGCCCACAAAGAATAAACCACCGGGCCTGGGTGAAAACCATCGACAGCGGCCTGAGCTTCAACCGGATAATCCCTTAAGGATTGAAAATCCACAGTATCATGCTGATTACACAAGTTAATAAGGGCCTCATTAAACGCATCAGCCCAGTCTCCCATATAGGCATTTAATGGCCAGGGTAATGCAGGAAATTCTCTCACCGGTGGCAAACCAGACACAATGATTTTTTGCGGTGAAAATTTTTGCCTAATCAACACAATTAATTCATGCTGTTGGCAAAGCCATTTTTCTACTGGCACTTGTGACGTCACATCATTAACGCCCAATGCCGTAATGACCACATCAAATGGTTTATTCACCAGCGGCATTAGTACATCAATCATGCCAGCAGTGGTCTGACCTGTCTTGGCAATCATTTGGTAATTAACGTGGTAATGAGGACTGAGGTTTTGTAACAATTGGCCGAGCAATGAAGCCTCAGCAGTTTCAACCCCTACGCCCGCTGCCGATGAATCACCTAGCAACAAAAGATTAAGTATTTTTCCTTGACCGATCGACCCACAGGTTTTATTCACTGGCTCAGGTAAACTGGGTGTTTTTTTACGAACCCACAGCCCTTGCAGAAGCAAAAAAGGGCCCAATAAATACTTTTTAAAGTTCACAAAAAAATCAGAGGGTACCAAATATTTTATCACCGGCATCACCTAAGCCCGGCAAAATATACCCTTGTTCATTCAAATGGTCATCAATCGCAGCGACATAAATATCCACATCAGGATGAGCCGCTTCAATTCTGGCTAAACCTTCAGGTGCTGCCACCAAAAAGATGCCTTTGATTTTATTACAGCCAGCCTTTTTAAGTAAATCCAAAGTGGCTTCCATGGTACCACCTGTCGCTAACATCGGATCAATCACCAGTACATCTCGATCTTTGATATCAGTCACCAACTTTTCATAATACGCTTCTGCTTGCAAAGTCTCTTCATTGCGTGCAAAGCCAACCACTGAAACTCCCGCACCAGGAATCATTTGTAACACCCCATCCAACATACCCAAACCAGCTCGCAAAATGGGCACCACCGAAATATTTTTACCACTGAGTTTAGTCACTTCTGTTTGTCCTGCCCAAGTGTCTATTTTAATTTGTTCGGTTTTATAATCTCTGGTGGCCTCATAAGTCAGTAACACACCAATCTCAGAAACAATGGTTCTGAATGCATGAACTTTGATGTCTTTCTGTCGCAACAAACCAATTTTATGCTTAACCAGGGGGTGATTAATTTCGTGAACTGCCATGATGTACCAATGATTTAAAAGCCAATCATTTTAACAGATATATGGGCTTACGCTGAGACAATGTTTTAACCTTGTTGGCACTAAAGTGGCAGCCAAGTGACGTTATGCCACTAGGGTATTAATGCTTCAATGGATGAATTAAACTACTGTGAGCAAAACCATGGCGAAGCAAGAAATGAAAATTGATACCTTAATACTAAAATCTAAAAGACAAGCCAAAGGCTGGACCCAACAACATTTAGCCGATGTCAGCGGTGTCAGCTTAAGAACCATTCAACGAGCAGAAATCAATGGTGCAATTTCATCCGAAACAATCAGTGCACTTAATGTCGTGTTCGAGATGAATCACCTGGACTGGAGTGAACCGTGTGAACCCGAATTTAATCGCAACCAGGTGCTCATCCGTGGCTGGAAAATTGCACTGATATCGATCGCACTCACGCAAGTCATGGCGATATTAATTACTTGGATGTTGGTTGGTGAAGTTAATGGGCTTTGGTTAAAATTATTGACTGCCTTTTGGTTGATTTTGACTCTGATAACAACCATCACTTGGCTTACATTTAAGTTACAAAAAGTAAATTCTCATGCGGAACTGTACCAATTAAAACAAAAAACCAACAAACCCAAAGCTGATTAAACAGAGGTTTTCCGACCGCTAAGTCACGATTAATTACCGTTCATGCTTTAGCCTCTGGACGGTTTGATCATCCTGTATTTAGACTACCCATCAAAAACCGCCATTAATAAAGCGGTTGAATCTTAAATTGACATGGTTTATTCAGAGGTGGATTTTGAAAATTATTTCTTGGCTTTTATTACTGATCAATACCCAAATTCTTGTGGCCCAACCGGCATTTTTAGGCACCGAAAATGTGGCAAGCGGATTCACATCACCAGTCAGCGTAACCCATGCTGGCGATGGTAGCAACCGCTTGTTCGTGACCCAACAAGGTGGGCAAATCAAAGTGGTTGAAAATGGTATCCACCTAGCCACGGCATTTTTAGACATCAGCACCCTCATCACCAGCGGTGGTGAACGTGGCTTATTGGGTTTGGCATTCCACCCCAACTTCAGTGCCAACGGTTTCTTTTATGTCAACTATACCGACCTAAATGGTGACACAGTGGTGGCTCGTTACACCGTTTCTCCTGCTGACAGCAACATTGCAGACACCAATTCAGCAGCCATTGTATTGACTTTTAATCAACCTTATTCGGCACACAACGGTGGCGATCTAAATTTCAGCCCCAATGACGGTTTTCTGTACATCAGCTCTGGCGATGGCAGTGGCGATCCCATGGCGTCACAAGATCCGACCAGCCTATTAGGCAAAATTCTGCGCATTGATATCGACGAGGACGATTTTCCCAGTGACAACAATAAAAATTATGCCATTCCTGACGACAACCCCTTTGTTGGCATCACTGGCGCAGACGAGGTTTGGGTCAGTGGTTTAAGAAACCCTTGGCGCTTTTCATTCGATCGACTCAATGGTGATTTATTTATTGGCGATGTGGGTGAAAACACCTGGGAAGAGTTCAACTATGTGGCCGCAAACAGTTCAGGCGGTGAAAATTTTGGTTGGCCATGTTTTGAAGGCGCAGATGCTTCTGGCATGGGAGCTTGTGATGTCAATGGCCCCAATGAACTACCTATTGCCGCGCTTCAACACGACCAACCCGGCACCAATTACTGTTCAGCAGTTGGTGGTTATCGTTACCGTGGCAGTGATTACATGGGTCTGAGTGGCTGGTATTTATTCACCGATTGGTGTGATGGTAGTTATTTTGCTGCCAGAGAACAAGGCAATGGCTGGGAAATTCATGATATGGGAACTTTACTTGGTAGTTTTGCGGTCACCAGTATGGGGGAAGATGAACAGGGTGAAATTTATGCTGTGGCATGGTCTGAATTATACAAAATCACCGGACCGACCGAAATGGATGATGTTATTTTCACCCATGGCTTTGAGTGAGTTTTGACCTTAGGAGTAACAAGGAATCAACCCCCTTGCTGCTCCTAAAACCTCAACACACCAGTTTAATATCAACATAAAATAATCAAAATCTTTTTAAAGTTTGCGGCTTTAACAACCCACAAACATTGACTATTTTGACGGCTCATCGCATACTTCATGTTTTGATTTTTTAGACCACCCAATGACAGTAAACTCACAAATTCGCCACGATTGGACCATTGAGGAAGTTGAACAGTTATTTGCCCAACCATTTAACGACTTATTATTTGAAGCGCAGCAAATTCACCGTGAAAACTTTAACCCCAATCACGTCCAAATCAGCACACTGTTAAGTATTAAAACCGGTGCCTGTCCTGAAGATTGTAATTACTGTCCACAATCGGTTCGTTATGAAACCGAAGTCAAAGCCGAGCCATTGATGGCTGTAGATACGGTGGTTGAACAAGCGGGTTTGGCCAAAGAACAAGGTGCCACACGATTCTGCATGGGTGCTGCTTGGCGCAGCCCCAAAGACCGTGATTTGGATCAAGTCATTAAGATGGTACAAGGGGTTAAAGCATTGGGCATGGAAACCTGTTTAACTTTGGGTATGTTGTCACCCGACCAATCGAAGAAACTCTCCGATGCCGGTTTGGATTACTACAACCACAACCTCGATACGTCTGAAGAATACTACAAAAAAATCATCACCACACGCAAGTTTGAAATGCGCATGGACACTTTGAAAAACGTGCAAGATTCAGGCATCAATGTCTGTTCCGGCGGCATCGTCGGTATGGGCGAATCACAACGTGACCGCGGCGGCATGTTGATGGCCTTGGCTAATCTAGAGAAACACCCGGGTAGTGTACCGATCAATGCCTTGGTACAAGTCAAAGGCACACCCTTACACGGCATCGACAAGCTCGATGAATTGGATTTCGTCCGCACCATTGCGGTCGCTCGAATCATGATGCCCCAATCCATGGTCCGCTTATCGGCTGGACGCAATGAAATGTCGGAAGCGGTGCAAGCCATGTGCTTCCTTGCAGGTGCCAACTCAATCTTCTACGGTGAAAAGCTCCTCACCACTTCAAATCCCGATGAAAACAAAGACATGGCCTTGTTTAAAAAGTTGGGTATAGAGCCGATGCCGGCACGACATTAAAGGGTTTGCTTCAAGACCACTTGGCTTATATGGACATATAAGTCTGCAGCGAGAGCTGGGACCCGGTAGCTACCTGTTCATTCTTCACAAACTGCAACCATTACGCAAATTTTTATGAGTTGCCCTGTCTGATTCGTATTACCCACCAAGGCTCAACATAGGTCACTGAGCCTGTCGAAGTGCTCAGCCAACTGAAATTTAATGAGACAAATAAATACCGGTAAATTGGTAAAGGTAAATTGTTAGGTGTTAACTTCAAAGCACATGTTTCCACATTATTTAATTGTAAATTATTCTGATGACCTGGTTGCTGGCTGTCAAATCGATTCTGTATATAAAACCCAGCAATCATGATAGCTGTCAGCTAAAAACATCGTCGTCCTGGACACAGAGTCTCTGGTGTGGTGCTCAAAGAATATAAAGACTTCTGTAATCTAAAACTTCGCATACATGGATATCGGCCTTCGCCGGCACGACGAGAAATTATGAATTTCATTTAAATCATGAGCTCACAGAAAAAACAATATTTAGCCGCTTCTGTAATGCTTATTATGCTAAAGATGCAATGCCTCAATGGCATTCATCTGACCACCTTTCTAACATTTTCCTTAATGTTGTTAGTTACACCGCAGACAAGTACGCTGTATTTTCTGTTGAATTGTATAAACATCTTCATCATTTAATATAGCATAAAACCTTTAAGGTATCGTCGTACCGGACCCTGAATATTGCCCACTTTAATACAATGGAGTTGGTGCGTGTCAGTCGCTTTAAATCTCTGCAATAAACCTTCTCATTGTTTGTTTAGAACACACATCATGTTTCAGTTTATATATTTGAAGTAGAATAAGACAAATTACCTATCAAATGCTTGTTTAATGAACCCAGATAAACTCGAACAACAATTAGAAAAACTCAAAACTGACAACTTATTCCGTGAACGCATGACACGAACGTCTAAGGTTGGACGGTATGTGTCAATTGAAGGTCGCAAAATGTTGAACTTCAACAGCAACGATTATCTGGGTTTGGCCAACCACCCTGCGGTTATCCTGGCGGCACATGATGCGGCCAGTAAATTTGGTTTTGGCTCAACGGGCTCACCTTTGATGTCAGGATACACTTCGATGCATCAAGAACTTGAATTTGCCATGGCTGATTTTCTAAACTACCCACGAGTGGTTTTGTTTTCAGCAGGGTATTTGGCCAATTTAGGCGTGGCGCAAGCTTTGTTAAAGCGCAAAGATTGGTTTATTCAAGACCGCTTAAACCATGCTTCTTTAATTGATGCCGCACATATCACCGGCGCTGAATTAAAACGCTACCCGCATTTAAACAACCTAAAAGCAGAAGCCTGTCTCAAAGAAGACATCAATCGTTTTAAATTATGGGCCACTGAAGGTGTATTTAGCATGGATGGTGACAGCCATGACTTATTTTCTGCCGCATTAAGTGCTCACACCTACAATGCCTTGTTGTGGGTGGATGATTGTCATGGAGTTGGCGTCTTGGGAGATCAAGGTAGAGGCATTTTAGATACCATGGCATTAAGTCAGACTGAAGTACCGATTTTATCCGGCACATTTGGCAAAGCCTTCGGCACATCAGGTGCTTATGTGGCCGCGTCAGACACTGTTATAGAAACCATCATTCAAAAAGCACGTACCTATAAATACAATACTGCATTACCGGTACCGGTGATTGCTGCCACTTTGAAATCCTTAGAAATCATTCGAACTGAACCTTGGCGTCGAGAAAAAATATTGGAACTGATTTATTACTTTCAAAAAGGCTGTGAACAATATGGTTTAGCAGAGCAAGCTAAATTCACCCACTCAGCCATTCAACCCATCTTGCTAAAAACAGAACAAGCCGCGATGGAAAAATCTGCTTATCTTAAACAGTGTGGCATCATAACCTCCGCCATCAGACCACCTACAGTACCAAAAAACCAGTGCCGCTTGCGCATCACCCTCAACAGCGAATTGGAACGCGAAGACATCGATTTATTGATTCAGTGTTTAATCGGCAATTATTAAATCCTATTAAATTCTTTTTTGCTGATTTTACTGAGTGCTTTAATCAATGCGCTTTTAGAATTATAAACTTCCATATTCACATTCAATAAAGTGGACAACTCTGCCGATTCAAATTCATGTCCTGACATGTGTTGATGAATTTGATGGCGAAACTGTCGGCGACTTTCATTGGCCGATTTTTTTAGGGCATGTAAGTCTTCATTTAGGATTCCATCATCCATAGACATTAAGCTTACTAATTTTTGGTAATGCTCATCAGCCGACAGGATAATTTGAGTGTATTTTTGTTTTATTTCTCGGTTCGAATGACTTTCAAAATATTGAATATTTTCTCTGATGTCCTTGATTGATTTCGCTGCATAAATCGCTGCTCTGATAGATTGCATACAGCCATCAATTTGTAAATTCATGCGATAAATTTGAGGTTTTTTTTCATTACTGGCTTGGCTGAATTTTTGCACCGAAAAGGCATAATTAATAATTTCACCTTCCAACTCTTTGAGCTTAGCATAAAACTCAATGTTATTTTGATGCTGGAATGCTTCTGGCAGATCATCTGGTTTAATGGTCTCATTTTTAAGGTTTAACAAGCGAGTATTAAACACCAACACCAAAGAAATCAAACGTTGGGTTTCCAATAGCACAGCCTGTAAACCTGCTTCTGTAATGGTTGGCGGCACTACGTTAATGTATCCCACACCATGGTCTTGCTTTTTGGTTTTTATCACCCGTTCTAACCAATGACTATATGGGTGAATAAATGGTAAAAATAACAACAAGCCAACTAAATTAAAAATACTGTGAAACGCAACCAACCCGAATAGAGGGTCGGTGATATTCAATAGCTGTATCATATTTAATACAACCCCAATCGAGATAAACGCCAACAAATCAACAACCAAATTAAAAATCACATGTGCCAAGGCCAAGCGTCTTTTAGGTGCAGTTCCTTGCAAACTACCTAATAAAACTGTGCTGGTGGTGCCTAAATCAGCACCTATCACCAATGCAGCTGCAGCAGGTAAAGTAAGCATGTCTACATGAATGGCGGCCAAAGCCAACATCATCATGACTGAACTACTTTGTATGATGGCCGTGATAACTACACCAAATAACAAATAAATAATAAGTGGATAACCTTGCAGCACATCCAGCTGTAATTCTTGCGCAAATTCACTGAAGCTTCCCTTCATCAAATTAAGCCCAAACAACAACAAAGCCAAAGCCAACACAGCCAAAGAGCCGGCCTTCATTCTTTCTTTCAGCAAGCCATAGCCCAAGCCACCAAGACCAATCATTGGGTAGATCATTACCGATACGTCTAATTTAAAGCCTAATGTCGCTACCATCCATCCGGTCATCGTGGTTCCCAAGTTTGACCCCAGAACAACACCCACTCCATTGACCAAAGGCATAATGCCAGTACCGACAAATGCCAAAGTAATTAAACCCACCAATGAACTACTTTGAACCATCGCAGTGGCAAAAATTCCAATGGTGACCGAGCGAATGGGTTGGTTGGTTGACTTAACAATTAATTGATTGAATTTAGGCCCAGCCATTTGTTTTAAGGCCATCTCAAGCTGCTTCATACCAAACAGAAACAACCCCAAACCAGCCAATGCTTGCCAAAATGCCATAATATAAATCAGATTAATTACATATTATTATACCGAACAGCCCCTAGCGTGACTTGATTGAAATCAATATAGTCAGTAAAACCATTAATAGCCAAACTGAAGCCGCTCAAATTGACAGCACGCTACAACTGATTACGCAACAGGCAAAAACCTTTTCTAGATTTCAAGCACGCTTCGACAAGCTCATTGTACGGTGTGTCATCACTTTTTCATTAACAAAATTATCAACCACCTTTCAACAAAGAGACTGTTTCAAATGTTTTGATGCTTTTAATTTGAAAGCCTGTACAGATTTTTATTATGGTTCCACAGAGAGTCAAAATAATATAATATATAAAACAGAAAATTAAGGGGTGAATATGAGATTTCAAAGTAAATTAATCTTACTGTTGGTATTAAGCTTTAGCGCAAATTCGCATGCTGATGGCATTTGTGCAACTGGCTATGATTTACGCGCCAAAATAACAGGTGAGCGAATTTTCGATCCAGCCTATACCATTCTTTATTGGGCAGAACATGGCCATGCAGCTTTAAAAAACACAGAAACCCAAGCGCCAAAGTTTATCTCTGAATTCATGAAAAGAGGTGCTATTTATGGAAATGACCAAAGTCGTTATCAAGATTATGGAAGTATAAAAAAAGCAGATTTTCCTACAAACTATAAAGCAGGTCATGATTTATTTGATTACATACATGGCAAGAAAAAACATGGTTTCCCTGCTGATATTCCGGTTTATCCAACCCGAGAACAAATAGCCGCTGCTGAAAAGGTGTTAGGCTGTCGTTATGCACCACCCAGCGCTGAAGGTTTACGTGAACTGAATACTAAAAACCCTTATTTTTGTATGGACGCCAAAGACATCAAGCCTCTTATCCTTGATGCGGGTTATAAATTTACCTTCAAGAAGGATAATACCAGCTTTGCTCAGTCTATTTTATTGTGGAAAGAGCTTGGACTAAATGCACAGAATAGTCGTCTTCACAACAGTTTCCGTATCGCATTATTTTACGCTTATAAAGATGGGCGTCCCTATTTTAACTTACCAAAAAACAAGTCTTTGGCTAAAAAAATAGACAAGGGCAATAAAAAAAGCTTCGGAAAGAAAGCTTATGACTTCAACAAAATTTTACCTGTTGAACCGCCATATAAACTCTTGGCTCAGGCAGAAGCATATTTAGATTGTACATATAATCCAGAAGCTTATGCCAAGCAAGAAAAAGGTGCGCGTGAAAAACGCACCAATGAAATTAACCGCCTGGCTTCTACTGAGTTTGTCGCAAAATTCTTAGCCAACAGTCCTGAGGCGCAAGCTTGTCAATTTGAATATGAACGTGTATTTAAATACAAATATGCAACCGACAGCGGCAACCTAACAACACCACAAGAACTGATCTGGATGCGCAGTTGGTTGAATCAACGATCAGAAGGACAACTGTGCGATCCCTTACCCGCGACCATGGGTGAAAATTTCGCAGCCGCAATGGCTGGTCAAATAGCATTCCAAACTGACTACTCTTTCAACGGCGTAGGCATTCCCGACTTTCCATTCCGCGATGAAGTGCCCATAAACAGGACCAATCCATCAACCAGTGACTGTTTAACCACATTGAATGCGGTCACTTTTGGTATTGACACTTACACTGCACAGAACTTCACAGCTGAACATATGGCATGGAGGACCGCTGCATTATCTGACATAGAAACCACAGGTTCTTGTCCAGCCATTCCCAGTGAACTGGTAACTTTGGCGACAAACTATGCCAAACGTTTTGGCTATTCATTCAATCCATCCAGTCAAACCATGACATTTGAAAAATGCGATGCTGAAGTCGCTATGATTCGACACTACAAGTTAGGTGGTGATGTCAGGCGCTGGGCAGACAGCTACCAATTTTATAAAAGACGTGGCACATCACACGGCATGTTGTGCGCTAACTTTTCCGATTCATTGGCCTCAATAGTCAAGCCATATCACGCTCAAAGGCGTGCAGAAATACAAGCTGAATATGAAAAGCGTGTGGCTTTCAACAAAAAAAGAGACGCGGAAATCGAAAGACAAAATGCCAACACACCCGCAGCACCTGATTGGAACAGCGCTTTCAGAGCGTGGCAGAAAGAAGCATCAAGGCCAACCTATCTTAAATGTCAGCCGGCAAATGATGGCATGGAATTGTGTAGTTGGGTGAAGTACTGAATAATAGACCAAATTAATAATCAAATTATTTACCTGGTAATTTAACTCTACATGAGGTCGCAGAAACATATCTGCGACCTTATTGAATCGCTTGAATAATGTTAAGACAGCTTATTCAATGCTTCGATAATGTCCTCTGGCTCTGCACGCGTTCGATAGTCGACGTCAACATAACGCCAAGTAACCGTTCCGTCACGATCAATAACAAATGTGGCTGGAATCGGTAACACGCTGCCATTGCCATTGTTGATTGTGTCTAAATCAAGGTTACGGTCAACCCGCATGTGATCAGTAAGAAATTCAGGAACATGCCAAGCGACACCAAATTGTGATGCCACTTTGGCATCTTGATCTGACAAGACCACAAAAGCCAACTGGTCAATTTCTGTTTGAGTCATTGAGCCATCAGGTATTTCAGGACTGATCGCAACCAGCTCAGCACCCAGCTCATGAATTTCTGCTAAACGACTCTGCAATGCGTTAAGTTGTAAATTACAATATGGACACCAGCTACCGCGATAAAATGTTACTACGACAGGGCCTTTTTTAAGTAAATCAGTCAGCTCAACAGATTTTCCTGTTTGATTTGGTAACTTAAAACCTGAAACTTTCTGACCCAATTTAATGGCATCTTTGCCCTCTTGAAATGATTTGGCTTTTTTGATGGCGTCATCAACACCTTGCATAAAATCTGGGTTACCTTTTCTGCCTTGTTCAATCTTTTCTTCGGTTTGCTCTCTTAAACTTTTCATAATATACCTCTGTTGTATTTAGCTTAGACCGACATATAAATATATCCTTGCAGCCTATTGGATTTATACAACAAAAAGAGGTTGAAACATACGCTTCAACCTCATATATTTTACTGCCCCAGTTTACATTATATCCAGCAAATCATTCAAAACCATCTTCAAATATCACATCCCATTGATAACTTTCACTGGCACCTGCATCATAAGTGCCAAGCACATTGGTCTTGGTGGGATCATCGACTCCAGTGAGTCTACCTTCAAGGTCTAGTTGGTCAAGTGGTGTGGTGATATATTCATTACATTTATCTACTGAGATACTGCCAGCAGATAGTCGATAGTTTTGTTCTGCACTGTTAATAAACCCAGGAGTAGTGGTCTGTGTGTTGTCTCTGATTTCACTAGATGAAGCCCCTATACTAACAACTTCATGCATCACATTACATTTAAAACTCAGATCCAAATTGGTTCCTGAACTGGTGATGCCATCAAATGTTTGATTGCCCAACGCTTGAAGAATGCTGTTGTTGACAAGAACATAAGCATTGTTAATACCAAGCACCATGGCCTCTGATGCACTGAGTATATTGTCAACCACAGTTACATGAGTAAGTTTCAAGCCCCCTGAAAAGTTGACGAACAAGTTGTTTTGATCGAAATTTGCATCGGGGGTTCTGCCATTGTTATGAATCAAATCAAAATCCATGTCAATGACACCGCTGTTCTCAGCATATCCAACCACACCAAAATCTGCATGAGAATCAGTAATTGAAGACCTTGAGACTTTTAGATAGGCATCGTTGACATGGAATACCCCGCCGCGCCCTGTGCCGATGGCATCTGTATTTTGACCAGCGGTGTTACCAGAAAACACTATACAAGGTGTATTCATGCTACAGCGACTGGCTGATTTGATATTAGCCTGTGAATCATTTGCCAACGCCAAAGCACCGCCATTAACGGCTGAGTTGTTCTTGATAATGACTCCCTGTCTCTCTGCAACTAAATTAGAATATAACCCCGAAAGATATACCGCCCCTCCATTACCAAAACCGTCATTGTCAAAATCAGCCATATTATCCTTGTAAACCACATGGCCTAAACCTTCAACCGCTTGGGTAAGCCTTAATAGAGAACCATCATTGACAAATGTACCTCCACCATGACCTGTGGCGGAATTTCCAGTAATGCCTGCTAAACTGGCTGCCTCAAGATCACCTGCACTCATTAAAAAATCACAGCCATCTTCCATATAAATACCACCGCCCATACCCCTGGCTTGGTCGGTACTACTGGCAGAGTTATTGGCAATACCACTTTCACCATACATGGATATTTTGTTACCCAAACAATATATACCTCCACCAAACTCTGCATTGTTGTTGGTTACCAAAGTTTCATAGAGCCTTATAACAAGACCTGTCCCGCCTCCTGAGAAAATTCCACCACCATGATAGCCTTGATTGTTAGAAATGATTACTCTTGTAAGGTCTATACTTAATTGGTTGTCTATTATATTCAAGCCACCTGAATATTGGAATGCATCGTATGCGCCATTGGTGATGTTAAGATTGGATATTCTCATCCCTGTTGAATTATCATTGCCTGAAATATTAAAAACGGGTGCAAATCCACCGCCATTAATTTCAGTATTTACATCTGTAACATCGCCTTCACAATGATCATAACCACCCTTAATGCGTATAAGCTCAGTTTGTGTATTGTTGTAAGTCAAATTTTCGTTATAGACACCATTAAACACGTTGTTATTAGCAATATACAAATGAGTTTCATTGCCCGCCATCATTTCATTCAAAGCGGGTTGTATGCTGCTGTAGTCACAATTTGCATCACCGCCAACCCATAGGGTGGCGTTGGTTAAACTACTGAAGCCTAAAAAGGCAATGAGAAGGCTTATTTTTCTGTACATGATTGATTTTCCTGATATTAAGTTGTTGGCAGATTTGATGTGCTTAACAAACACTCGCTGTTCAAAGCTTCAATATTTGTGATCATTCCACTATACATCCGACAAAAGAGACTTTCTGGTGACATTTAATTTCTAAGAATAATCAAAACCTATCATTAGTTACTACCAGATACCTGAACTTGTCATGACAGTCATAAGAATGAAACTGCAACAACAATCACTTATTTCTTATAAACCAAGCCTTTTTTCATAACAAAGTTTACAGACTCAAGTGCTTTGATGTTTTCCAAAGCATCGGTATCTGTGGCGATGATGTCCGCACGCATGCCCACTTTAATTTGACCACGGTCTTTTAGACCCAGCAAATCTGCAGTATTCACTGTTGCTGAGCGTATGGCTTCAGCGGCAGTCATACCACGGGCCATCATGGCTGACAGTTCCAATGCATTTTGACCATGTGGAATCAAAGGCGCATCTGTCCCAAGGGCAATGGGCACACCCATGTCTATGGCTTTGGACAAGTTTTCTTGAGCCAAAGGCAATACATAGGCAGCTTTGGCAGCCATCTTTGGATCTATTTTATCCATACTGTCCTTCATGCTGTCTATCAAACCACTGGTCGGCACCAAATAAACACCGTGCTTTTTCATCAGCTTCATGCCTTCTTCATCAAGTAATGAACCATGTTCAATAGAAGCCACGCCTGCTTTGATGGCTTCAATGATGCCTGCTGTACCATGTGCATGTGCTGCCACTTTGATATGGTGTCTTGCAGCCTCTTCAATGATGGCTTTCATTTCTGCATTGCTTAACTGTTGTGCACCGACTGAATCCTCTAATGACAACACACCTGCTGTGGCGTGAATCTTAATCACTTTGGCCCCGTTTTTAATTTGGTATCTAACCGCTTTAATGGCTTCATCAACACCACTTACGATGCCATTGATCGGACTTTGTTCAACTAAATTTTCAGACAATCCCAAAGTCAAATCACCATGACCACCCAGAATTGTAATCATGTGTCCCGCTGGAATCACGTCTGGACCTTTGACCCAACCATTGACAATGGCTTCTGCCAATGCCACATCGATCAATTCATCTGTGATGTGGACGGTTCCAATATTGCGGACGGTAGTAAAACCTGCCATCAATGTTTTTTCAGCATTTTTGGCCGCACGCAAAGCACCGTTGGCGGCACCTTCTTTGGTGATGATGTGATCAAAACCACCTTCAAAATCTAAATCTAAGTGTGTGTGCATATCCATCAAGCCAGGAATCAAATATTGATCAGACAAATCAACAACCTCAACACCATCTGGGAGCGTTTGAGGGTTGATGGACTCAATCAAGTCACCTTTAACCAAAATTTCAGCTGGTGACTGCCACTGACCTGATTCAACATCAAGGTATGCTTTTCCTTTGATTAAAATTTCTGCTGCCTGTACATGGGTTACCAGTAACAAGCCAGTCAATACCAGTGCCATTAATTTTGTCATTATTTTTTTCATGGATTTTTCCTGTAATGTATGGTTATCCAATTCATCTTAATTCAACCTAGTTGGTTTTGGTGACATTCAACGAATAAATATTTTATAACCGACAACGTATTCATCAATCATTAGGCTATAAAACGCCTAATGATTTTGAGCAATACGTCATTTAATTAACTGTCCGTGAAAACGGGTATATCTCA
>Ga0209344_10000979_pt1 | contig 41950 bp, 37 predicted proteins | sample Cruoilmetagenom6_FD_187293 | JGI IMG/M metagenome (GOLD analysis project Ga0209344, IMG submission 187293) | Oil polluted marine microbial communities from Coal Oil Point, Santa Barbara, California, USA - Santa Barbara Oil Seep Sample 6 (SPAdes)... | ecosystem: Environmental > Aquatic > Marine... | reverse complement strand
TGCTCGAATTGTGACTGTCCTTGGATAGCCGAGCTTCCAATTCTGACACTCGCGCAGTCAAAATCCGAACCTGTTCGAATAACAGGCGGATCAAATCATCCTTTTGATCCGAGGTCAGTGTCGTGAGGTCAGGAAGTTTGAGTTCGCGCATGGCTCGAAGTATGATAAATAACTGATTGTTCTGCAAGCCTATGCTGAACAGTCACGATAAATGTAGGTGCAGCTCGGCGCGTCGAAGCCGGTCAGGAGCTTGCTCACCACGATCAGCAACTTCATATTGGCGGGCTCTTCGATAAACCGGCGCTTGGCTTCGTCCTCGTAGACTTTAGTCGTTTGGCCGCTCTTGAGGACGTGCTTGGTGTAGGTGTCAAACTTGTAGCGCTCATCGCTATTGGCCGGTTCGCGTGAGATGGCGTTGTGGTTCGGCTCGAACGAAGTGATGATGCCGCAAAACTCGCCGAAGGGTTTGTTCTGGAAGATGCGGAAATAGTGGCAGGCATCGTAGATGCTCGCGGCCACGAGAATGGCGGTGCCCCGGTCGTCATTCAGGCGCGGCTTGGTGTCGAAATCGTGGATGATGCTGGCTGCGATGCGTGCCTTGCGCTCCTCGGCGCTCATCAGCTCCTCCATCGTGGCCCAGCGTTTGCGGATGATAGCTTTCTGAAAATAGTTCAGAGTTTTGGTTTTCAGTGCGAAATAATCCTCGATGTCCTTCGGCGAGGTGAGGCGCTGCGGCACATCGCGGGCCTCATATTTCAAATCGAGCACCACCTTGTCCGCCACGGCCTCGTGGAACTTGTAGGTGTGGATGTAGGTGCCGAAAATATCCTGCGTCCTCAGCTTGGCCGCGTCCTTCTTGAGCAACGGCGTACCGGTGAAGCCGCTGAAGATCGCGTTCTCCAGCCAGCGCTTCATCTGCCGGTTCATGTCGCCGCCCTGCGTGCGGTGGCATTCATCTACGAACACGTAAAACTGGCCATGCACAGGTGGCGGCTCGCCTTGGAGGTCTGCGGGATCAAACTTATGGATGAGCGCGCATAACAGCCGAGGCGCGGCTGCGCCGAGCTTGGCGACAAACTCCGCCCGATTCAGGATGCGGGGTGAAGGCGAGTTCTCGCCGATGACGCCGGCATTCTTCATCACGCCCTCAATCTGCTTATCCAGTTCGTCGCGGTCGGTGACGACGAGAATGCGGGCCTCGGGATCGTGCTCCAGCAGCCACTTGGCGAGCAGCACCATGAGAATGCTCTTGCCGCTTCCCTGCGTGTGCCAGATGACACCACCCTCGCGCTTGCGGATGCGTTCCTGTGCCGCCTTCACGCCCACGAACTGATGCGGACGCGGCACCTTCTTGATGCCGTTGTCAAAGATGATGAAGTTGCGGACCAGGTCAAGCAGGCGGGATTTTTCGCACATCTCCGTCAGTGGTCTGTCCAGCAAGACACCCTCGACGCTGTATAGAGCGCCGGCATCCTGAACCATAAAAGGCCTGCCCGCTGGTCGATCATAGGGATCCTCCTGGGGCTTCCATTCGACGAAGAACTCCTCTTTGGTCGTGACCGTGCCATAGCGTAACCCTTGCGAATCGCTGCCGGCAAAAAGCAGTTGCACGGTGCTGAAGAACCCCTTGTTGAAAATCTCCTCCTGATTGGTGATGAGCTGGCGCACGCCATCCCCGATCTCGACCGAACTGCGCTTCAACTCAATGACAGCGACGGCGATGCCGTTCAGGTAGATGACAAGGTCAGGCCGCCGCTCATAGCCGCCGCGCAAAGTCACTTCCTCGGCGAGGGCGGAGTCATTGTTCTTCGTGCGCTCCCAATCAACCAGATGCACCGTTTCGTGAGGTCTCCCGGCGGCGATCTGCACCGACACGCCGTAGCGCAGCTGTTGGTAGGCGCGCAGGTTGGCCTGATACAAAGTGATGCCGGTGGCGTCAGCTGCGGCCATCAGTTTTTGCAGGGCGGCGGAAATGTGCGCTTCGGAATGGCCGCGCTTCAGCAGGTTCGCCCGGAGCAATTCCACCTCGATGCAGCGGTTGTTGTCCCGCTTGTGCCACTCGCCGAGGTAATCGTAGCCAAGGCTATCGAGCCGGGTCTTGTCCGTGAACAGGGCGATGACGCGGTTCTGTGTCTTGCGTTCGGAGCGGGATTGTTCAGGCATGGTGGTTACTCTTTAGGCATGGTGTGGTGTACTGTGCGGTCACCCTCATCACCGCCCGCCTGCCTTCGGCTCGAACTTGTAAGGCAACCTTACACGTTGCCGCCTGGTAGAGGATGATTTCGGATTGGGGTAAAGATTCGTCACTCATGGCTTTTTCCTCTTCGCAGGTTTGCCTTTCTCCAACTGCTTTACCTGCTCGATGGCCTCGATGAAATGCTGCTCCACTGGCGTAGGTTTCGCGTCCTCGATTCTGCGGAATTTTTCAAACTCCGCCTCGGCTCGCGCCAGCGCTGCCTCATGGCTCATCTGACCTGCGTGGGTGAGAATCTCCCGGTCACTGATCCGCATAAAATCATCCAGCTTCGCGATCCAGTCGCGCATCGTCATCATCCGACGGCTGCGCGCCTGAAGTTCAGCGAAGTCGAGGTAGAGCGACACAATAAGGTTCAAATCACCGAGCTCCTTCTCGTTGAGGTAATTCTTCGCCACCGCCACATCGGTTTTCCGTAGACGGCTTCCTGGCCACGTCATCAGTCCCATGTTTGGCTTCCCCGCATCGGCGCGCGCGGCGATGACTTCCGCCGCCGTCTGCCCATGCGCCGCCCAGTGCATTTTGTTCTGCACTGTGGCAAAGAAAAGCTGCGACGCCTCCGCCCGTGGGTCGTAGTCCACGCTCGTCGCATAAATATCCAGCACCTTGCGCCAGAACGCCTTTTCCGACGACCGGATGTCACGGATGCGCTCCAGCAACTCATCGAAATACTCGCCCCCGCCGGACTGCTTCAGCCGCTCGTCATCCATCGTGAAACCCTTCACGATGTATTCCCGCAGCCGCTGCGTGGCCCAGATGCGGAACTGCGTGCCCCGTAGCGATTTCACCCGGTAGCCCACCGAGATGATGACATCCAGATTGTAAAATCGAGTCGCGTAGTTCTTGCCGTCAGCGGCAGTTGTAAAGGATTTCTTTACAACTGAATCCTGGACCAGCTCGCCCTCGACAAAGAGGCTTTTCAGGTGTTGCCCGACATTCTGTTTGGTCGTCTGGAAAAGCTCGGCCATCTGTTGCTGTGTGAGCCACACCGTTTCATTTTCAAAGCGGCACTGCACACGCGTGCCGCCGTCCTCCGTCTGGTAGAAGATGATTTCGGATTGGGGCAAGGTTTCGTCGCTCATGCCGTCACCTCCATTTCTGCGCCCGTGATCAGTCGCGTCTTGCCGGTGAGCAGTCCCTGCATCATGGCCTGCTTGAGGGCGCGGGTCTTCTCCCGCCGCTGTTCCAATCCCGCCAACTCCGCGTCCATGTCTGTCAGCACCTCGGTGATGGCGGTTTGTTCGGGAACACCGGGAAATGAGAGTGTCAGCTTGGGGATATTGCTCTTGCTGATGCCGGACACCTTCGTGCCCACGGAGTAGAAAAGGAACTGCTGCCGGATGGCGGGTGTTTGAAAGCAGTAGCACCGAAAGTCATGGGCCAGTTCATCAGTCTTGCTCTTGGCGACGATGGTGTGAAGGCCGGAGATGAAGGGCTTCTTATTCTTGTTCACAACGACGACGTGCTTGCTTGTGCCTGCGTCATCTTCCGAGGCGTCAACGAAGACAACATCACCGTCGTCAAGAAGTGATGCGGACGACACGTGCTTCAACGGGATGTCGAGCTTCGGAATATCCTGAAAGTCGGCATCCGTATCAATGCACGTCTTCGTTGAGCCGTGGATGTCGCCATAGTGCAGGTAGCAATGACCTTCCGACGAGAGCTGGTCGCGTGAGGCGGAGTAGCCGCCGCTGAAGTTGAACAAATCCCCCAGCCGCTTCACCACCCACTCCCCGTGGAATCCGGGGAGGCGGGTTTGTCCGGTGAAGAGTTGCTGCATGGCGGCCTGTTTGAGGTCACGCTTCTTGGCGATGAGTCGGTCCAGCCCGCCCAGCAGCTCATCCACATCGCTCAATGCCTCCGCGATGGCGCGCTGTTCTCTGACAGTCGGTGGCCAAAGGACGCGTTGGGAGTGCAAGATCGATTGCGTGACCAGCGGCAAGTCATTGCGATTCTTGACGTTATTGAGCCCGGCAGCTTCAAGGGCAAGCGCAAAGAAATGCACGTCAAAGTCTCGGAGAATCTTTTTCGGATAAAGCGCATTGTCTGTGATCCATGCAGCCCCCTCGGTTAAGTACACTTCTCCGCACTTCTGCCCAACGCGTCCCACAACAACACAGGGGATACTAATGAACGAGCTATTCGTATAGCCAGCTATTCCATTTCCACCAAACACTGGCACGGGGAAGTCCGAGGACTGTTGACGAAGCGCTGCCACACTGATGCCCTTGCCTGAGGAAAATCGAGCGAGATTACCAACAGCAACCGCATCCCAATCCAATGGGATCACCCCCACCTCCGTCTTCTTGTATCCAGCCCTTATTCCCACACCGCCCCCATCTTTTTGAGGTGACCATCCACACGGGCAGCGAGGTTCGCCACTTCATCGGTGAGCTGCGGCAGCGGTGTGGCGTAGCGTTCGGCCAACTGGCGAATGCGGCCAGTGAGGGTTTGCGAGACACGATCGAGCTCGCCCTGCACGGCGGCGGCAATCGTCGCCAGCCATTTGTCGTCCACCACGAGGATCTGGATGTCGTCCTCGCTGAGCATGGGATATTTGGCGTCGAGCTTGGCTTCGAGGTCTTCCTGTGCATCTTTGAGTTTGGCCTTGGCGTCGGCCTGCTGATCAAGCAACTTGGCGTAGGCTTCGAGGGTCTGGCGTTCCTCGGCGTAATCCTGGTCTTTGGCTATCTCCTTGAGGCGAGCCTTCAGGGCTTTGGCGGTGATTTTCTGCTTCTCGCCCTCGCCTTCGATAACTTCGACCAACAGTCCTTCTTCGCCGCTTTGCTCCTCCCGTGTTTCGTCGAGCTGCTGTTCCAGCGCGGCGAGTTCGGCTTCACAAGCGGCGATGGCATCGCGCTCGGCAGCGAAGTAGCGGGCGATGAGCAGGGCGGCAGGGACGAGATCGGACTTGAAGCGGGCTTTGCCTTTCTTGAAGTCTTCTTTCTCGGGCCAGACGAGTTTGTTTTCCTTGTTTTTGACCTGACGGATTTCGCGGGGCAACGCGCCCGCCTTCCACCCGGTATCGGCGATGAGGTAGCAATCGTCCTGCATGGTTTCGGCCCAGAAGTCCATGAGGTGCTGATAGATATCGTAGGCTTCGAGCAGCGGCGCGGTCTTGAAGGTGGCGAGCAGGTCCTCGGCGATGGTCTCGATAAGAGGCTTAGGATGACCGTCCTTGGCGAGCCCCTTGAGCAGCGGCGTGCTGGCCTGCTTCCATTGGGAGAAGAGCCGGGTGGCTGATTCATGAAAGGCGGCGAACTCGGCGTGGCCGAAGATGGCGGGCTTCACCTCAGGCAGAGGGAGCTTCAGCGCGGCATAGCCGGGGCGGACGCATGGCATCCCCGCCGACACATGCAGCCGTGAATGAAACGGACCGATCTCGATGAGCTTTCTACGCCGATCGCAATGGCTCACGAATAACGTACTGCCGCGCACGAAGTAGATAGCATCCTGACTGAACTGAGTGCCGATATCGCAGGCCTCCTCAAACGACAGAGCCGCAGTCCAGCCCGGCTCGGCGTGGAACGTTGTCGGGGAATAACCGGTGATGCGGCGGACCCATTCGTATTTTCCTCGCAACAGGTTTTCCAGTTCTTCATCCGCCGCCGCATTTTTCTGGTCGGTCCACGTCTCGCCTGTGGTGGCATAGGCCGTAATAATGGCGAACTCATCTGGGCATTCGGTGAGTGAATCAGGACTGCAGAAATGAGTTTCCGCATAGGCGGTGTGCATTCCGGCTGGCAGTGTTACTGCTGTGGGAATGAACGTCGCAAGGAGTGTAGTGCGCAGTCCTGGCATGATCTTCCAGTAGTTGTCGAGCGCATCGAGGTCGCGTTCGGGGATGCCGCCGCGCAGGTGGCCGTCGATGTCCTGCAAGTCCTCCGGCTCAGTGCTGTCAATGTAACGCGGGAGATTGAGGTTGTAGTCGTTCTTAGGGTCGGCGATTTCCGCGATCGGCACCATGCGGGCGTAGCGCGGGACGCTTTCATCGTGCCGGGTGTAGGTATCCACAATCTTGTGGATGTCCTGCTCGCGCAGGCGGTTTTTTGGGCCATCCTTTTTGAAGCCCTTGGAGGCATCAATCATAAAGATGCCTTTGCGGGCGGTAGCGTTTTCCTTGTCCAGCACCAGGATGCAGGCCGGGATGCCGGTGCCGAAAAAGAGATTGGCGGGCAAACCGATGATGGCCTTGAGGTAGCCGGAGCGCACGAGCTGCTGGCGGATGACGCCTTCCGCATTGCCCCGGAACAGGACGCCGTGGGGCAGAATGCAGGCACCTTTGCCGGTGCTCTTCAGGGAGCGAATGATGTGCAGCAGGTAGGCGTAGTCGCCCTGCTTCTTCGGCGGCACGCCCCAGGAGAAGCGCTGGTAGTTGTCGCCACTGCCACCCTCACCCAAGGTGAGGCCGGTGGACCAGGTCTTGTCCGAGAAAGGCGGATTGGCGACGACATAGTCGTAGGTGCGGAGCTGCTCGCCGTCTTTGAACTTGGGATCGTAGAGCGTGTTGCCCGAGAGTACGTTGGCGGTTGGGAAGTCGTGCAGGATCATGTTCATGCGGGCGAGACCGGAGGTGGTCACGTCCTTCTCCTGCCCTTCAAGGGTAATATGTTTTCCCGCCTCAGCAGCAACTTTCAACAACAGCGAACCGGAGCCGCAGGTCGGGTCGTAGGCGGTAGTGGCGGCGATTGAGTTGGCCGGCGTGATGCCGATGACTTTTGCCATGATGCGGCTGACTTCGGACGGGGTGTAGAACTGGCCCTTGCTCTTGCCGCTCTGGCTGGCGAAGTGCCGCATCAGGTATTCGTAGGCATCGCCGAGGATGTCGTCATTCTCGGCGCGGTTCTTCGAGAAATCAAGCGCGCGGTTCTCAAAGATGGCGATGAGGTTGCCAAGCTTCTCAACCTTCTGCGCGCCGTCGCCGAGTTTGTTGGAGTCGTTGAAATCGGGGAAATCGCTACGGGCGAGGCGTTGGCATCGATCAGCGGCTGGATGATCTGGGTGTTGATCTTGTCGCCGATGTCGTCCTTGCCCTTGAGGGCGACCATGTCCTTGAAGCTGGCACTCTTCGGAATATTGACTGGCGGCTCAAAACCATCGTAGTCGCCGTATTTGTCGGAGACATATTTGATGAACAGCATGAACAGGACGTAGTCCTTGTATTGACTGGCATCCATGCCGCCACGCAGTTCGTCGCAAGAAGCCCAGAGGGAAGAATAGAGGTCGGATTTCTTGATGGCCATGTGTTTATATTTTTTGTTTGGGGTGCAGAAAAGTTACAAAAATGAAACCGCTGCAAACTCGGGCTGCAATTGTAATGTGAATGTGCAGTAATGTGCGGTAAAGACCAGCATCATCCTGATGAATTGATTCCACTCGGCCCGAGGTGTGAGCACATGGCCTGGCACTATACGACCAAGGATTTATTGCGGTAGTAATAACTGGTGTCAAAGCTGAATGGCACTAAATTAAGCTGCTTTGCCATTGTATCGGCCTCTATAGTTTTGTCTCTTTCATTTCATGCCTTGGAGCGGTTAATAAACCCGGATAATCCATTAGGCAATTTAACCAGCCTCCCCCTTTGAAAAAGGGGGATTAAGGGGGATTTTTGTGTCCCTGCAATGCTCAAATCCCCCCTAGCCCCCCCTTTTTCAAAGGGGGGGAATGAGAAGTCATCGTGCGAATCAGGTCTAATGGATTATCTAGGTTAAAACTGAGCCGATTAGCGGTATGCTGAAGCATTGTCTCAAGCCCCGACAGTTCCAGTTTGCTGCGTGCCTGGCAGTAGAAGACATCAGATAAGCCAAAGCGTACAAACAAGAAGCAGGTTTCCAATGGAAATATCATCGGAGAGCATACAGCCGAAATGAAGGTAACCGTTTGTTTGAAAAAATTTCACACAAAGCTGAATCAGGGTATTAGAATGGAATCTTTACAACGTAGTAAAAATATGATATGGGCGGATTCAGGTTAGCAGTTCAACAAAAAAACTTAGGAGAACTTCCATGAAAGCAGCTCTCAAAAAACCAGCCGAAAAAAAACCAGTCGAAAGAATTTATAACACTCGTAGGGATACATTGGATTTTCGGGATCAGATGTACATTCCTACTTTGATTGAAGTGCCAACCCATGTCCCTGTCAAACAATTTCTTTCTTACAAAGTCCCCGTCCTGGATCAGGGAACCGAGGGGGCTTGCACGGGTTTCGGGCTCGCCACAGTTGCAAATTACTTATTACTTCGTCGCCAAGTAGAGCCAGACAATATACCTGTAAGCCCTAGAATGCTTTATGAACTAGCGAGGCGATACGACGAGTGGCCAGGTGAAGCTTATTCAGGTTCGAGCGCTCGCGGCGCCATGAAGGGATGGAACAAACACGGTGTCTGTTCTGAGTTGGACTGGCCGTATAAAGTTTCTAGTGACAACAAGCAAGTATTAACTGACGAGCGAATTTCTGCTGCAAAGCTTCGTCCGTTGGGCGCTTACTTCCGAGTAAATCATCAAGACCTGATTGCAATGCATTCCGCGATCTCAGAGGTTGGAGCACTCTACGCAACAGCAACTGTCCATGATGGATGGAATAATGTTAAGCCCGACGGAATCATCGTTCAGTCAGACACTATCCTGGGCGGGCACGCGTTTGCAATTGTCGCTTATGACTCTGAGGGCTTCTGGCTACAGAACTCCTGGAGTAAGCGATGGGGAAATGAAGGTCTGGCGCGCATCAGTTACGATGACTGGCTTGAGAATGGCACTGACGTTTGGGTCGCACGTTTAGGCGCACCAGTCACTCTGCGACGCTCATTATCTTTTGCGGTCGCTCATGCATCAGTATCGGGTCAGTCAAATGCATACTCCTACGCAGACCTGCGACCTCATCTCATCAGTATTGGCAACGATGGCAAACTAAAACCAGGAGGGGACTACGGCACAACCCCTGCTGAAGTGACCCAGATCTTTGAAGATGACTTTCCTCGTTTGATGAATGATGTCAAGAAGAAACGTTTACTACTTTATGCACATGGGGGATTGGTGAGTGAAAAAGCGGCAGTACAGCGCGTTGCGGAATATCGACCTGAGCTTCTTGCAGCAGGAATCTATCCAATTGCTCTTATCTGGAATAGTGATTATTGGACGACACTCACTAATATCCTTCAGGACGCAGTCCGTCGCCGTCGGCCAGAGGGAATTCTGGATGCGACAAAGGATTTCATGCTTGATCGCCTGGATGACGCACTAGAACCGTTAGCGCGAGCTTTAACGGGCAAGGCCGCCTGGAGCGAGATGAAAGAAAACGCACTTGCCTCAAGCAAATCTGATGGAGGCGTGCGCTTGGTATTGGACAACATTGTCAAATTGATTAAAACCTATCCTGACCTTGAAATCCATATTGTTGGGCATAGCGCAGGTTCCATTTTGCATGCGCCATTGATTCAGCTGCTGACACACAAGGGCAAATTAACTGCGGGACCAATGAAAGGATCGACTGGCTACGGCATTAACGTTACTTCTTGCACATTATGGGCTCCAGCTTGCACAGTGGATCTTTTCAAAGATGCCTATCTTCCTGCAATTAAATCGGAGCAGATTAAAAAGTTTGCGTTGTTTGCATTGAGCGACAAAGCAGAGCAAGACGATAATTGCGCACGTATTTACAACAAATCACTCTTGTATCTTGTTTCTAACGCGTTTGAGGAAAAAGAGCGTATTCCCCTTTTTCGTGAAGGCATACCCATTCTTGGAATGGAACACTTCATTCAGAAAGATCCTGATCTCAAATCGCTTTTCAAGAATAACAAAGCGGATTTGATAATCGCCCCGAACAGCGAGCCCCAAGGTTCAATTAACGCCTCAGAGGCCAACCACCACGGCGATTTTGACGATGATCAGAATACTGTGATGGCTACTTTTATGCGAATTGCTCCGGCCACAACTAAGAAAACCGGTGCAGCAGCTCGGCAGGTTGTGATTCCTGAGCAGATAAAGTTCCAAACCTCGAAATCGTCCTTACGTAAGCGGAGATTGAACATTGATGACCAAACAAGCAAACGCTAATTTGGCTGTGTTTCTACTTCAGGCTTGCAATGGTAACAGTCCATACAAGATGTGGTCTGATCTGCGGTCAAAACCAGACTTGATTCCGTCATTCGTACAGATTTCACCACAACCAACCCTTAACTGGCTGACGTTTGCCTTCAATGGTAAAGATCTAATTGCAGTTGGTGAGGGTGGAACGATCGTGAGATCGGAAGTTCGCGGTGCGAAGTGGCCTGCCGTTCCCAACAGCACGAAGAGTTGGCTTTCACACAACTTCATACGTATGGCAAAACTGGTACCGCAATTATTGAAAATAGGCACAGGTGCATCCGCAATTTCTGAAATGACAGGATGAGGGAGAATAAAGGAATAAACATGAGGGAAATCAACTTGAGCTAGCGCTATAAAACCATTGATTTAACGGAATGCTGCATCCTGAATTTGATGCCAATTCTGTTGGCAGTTGTTCCTTTCAGGATGCGCCGAAGAAAAAGTTGATTATTTCTTAGCCTCTCAGAACTAATAGTCACTTAAGTTCCAAACAGAATGCCACACAACACTAAGTTGCGTAATGTGCCCGGTTGCGGCCAGCGCGCTTCGCTTCATAAAGTGCATTATCGGCACGGGCAAACACCGCTGTCGGTGTAGCATTGTCGGACTGCTGGCACTGCACGACACCAATACTCACTGTCACCGATATAATTTTGCCGTTGGCACTGTAGCGCATGTCATTTACCTGAGAACGGATGCGCTCCGCCGTTATAAGCGCCATATCTGCAGTTGTTTCAACCATGATAATGACGAATTCATCGCCACCATAGCGCGCAGCGTAATCCACACTGCGAATCGACTGGTCAAGTATCTTGGCCACAGCTGCAATTACCTCATCACCAGCAATATGACCGTGGCTGTCATTGAGAGTCTTGAAGTTATCGATATCCATCATGAGCACTGCAAAGGGCCGCTGATTACGATTGAATCGAGCGAGTTCATCTTTCAGGATTACATCGAGTTTGCTGCGGTTATACAGACCGGTAAGCCCATCAGTAATGGAGAGCGTCTCAAGCAGTTGATTCTGTTGCTGCATAGCATGATTTGTGGCCACTACTTCGGCGCGACTATGACGCAGCTTGTCCGCCATCTGGTTAAATATCAGGGTGAGGTGGCCAAATTCATCATTTCGTGTTACTGGCAGCTGCACATCAAGATCGCCGTCGGCGATGCTGTTGGCTGCATCGATTAGATGTTGCAGTGGCGTGACGATTGAACGGCCCATCCGAAAAGCCACCGCTGCTACTACCAGCACAAGTATGCACACCAGTGCCAGAAACTGATTGCGCAAATCTACCCAGGCAGCGTAGACATCGACACGATTTCGTTCTGCCACTACCGTGACCGGTAGCGCAGCAGGCGTATCTGCCACTCCAATGACTTCACGATTCTTCAGCCCTTGAAAGGTCATGGACTCGCCGGGTTGTGCCAGCAGCTGGCGTAATACTACCAAGTCCAGCGACATTCGTTTGGTTTTATCAACGCGGCTGCTAAGCAGTTCCCTGCCGTTCTGGTCCAGCAAGAGTACTTCGCCCAACGGTGATTTCGTTGAGCTTTTTAGATAGGGTTGCGCGGTACGTAGATCAAGCACTGCCACTAATGCACCCATTAGCACATTGTCGTACGACAATACCGGAACCGCAACGCTAAATGCCGCGGTGCCGTGCAGCTTATCCCAATGGGGTGGTTCGAGCACAACACCTTCGGTGAGTGCACTCTCCGGCCAGCTTTGAGGTAAAGTTACAGCGAAGGGTGGCACTGCGGCGCTGCTGGCCACAATCTGCCCGGCAGCCCCCACCACGGTTAACTCCAATATTGTGTCAAGTTTTGACTGTACCGAACGCAGATAGTGGGTCAAGGCCTGTGGAGTTCTATTGGACTTGCCTGCAAGTGGGTGAATAGCTGAAGACAGTCCGTCGATGACCGCATTGGACGTAGACAGTGCCCGCACTGCGTGGATGTGCTTATTTAACCATAGATCCAACTCACGACTGGCCTGGCTTGCCAAGGCGCGTAGTTCACGGTTTACAGTATCGCTGGTTTGAGCCTCGTTCTGGCGGAATGACAGCAGCCCCAAGCCCAGCGATGGGATAAGCGTGGCCATGATGGCGAAAACAAATATTTTGCTTTTAATGCTCTTCAACAGCACCATCTGTATGAATTTCCATGCTAAAAAAGAAAAAATCATCTCTATGTAAAATAGAGTGATTACTCAACTTTCAATCTCCCACATTCCAACCTCTCGCAGAAGAAATAAATCCATTCATCCTGATTCTGTCGAAGAATGAACGGATTTTTAGCAGGCTATTTATTGTGATTAATCTTGCGTCTGTCGAATTGTTACCTACTACGAATTATATAGAGCTGCATCTTTCATACCAACCCATTATTTGCATTCTCAGAAATCTGCGCCAGCAATGTCCGCATTTGCACCACAATGTCACGTGCTTGCTCAATATCTCCACCACCCTTGAGCTGCTCTAACGTCTGACATAATTCGCCAAAACCCATGGCACCAACAGTTCTGGCCGATGACTTGGTGCGGTGCCCCAGGGCGCTCACTGTTTCCATGTCTCCATGTGCCAGCGCAGTTTCGATCTCAACGATTGCTGTCTGTGTCAAGTCTAAAAACATCATGACATATTTACGAATTTTATCCGGATGATTTCCCAACGTCCTGGACAGTATTGAAACATCGATGATGTTTGAGTTGTTCGCACCTGCTGTTTCATGTGCTTCCATCGTTGCAACCTTCTGGAGTGAGGTCGCGGCAGGCATGAGCAGGGCTTGATCGGATCGCGGTACAAGCCATTTGGCCAGTGTAGTAAGGAGTAGCTGAAACTCAATCGGTTTAGTTATGAAATCATCCATGCCCGCGTCAAAACAACGTGCCAAACTTTCACGTCCAGCATTGGCAGTCATGGCAATTATCCGCGTGGCCGTGAGCTTAGGGTTGGCCCGAATTTGGCGGGTAGCTTCAAGGCCATCCATCACGGGCATCTGCATATCCATCAGGACGCAGTCAAAATGTTTTTTCACCAGCAGATCAAGAGCTTCTTTTCCATTGTTGGCGATGACAACGGCTGCGCCAGCTTCTTCTAATAGTTCTTTAGCCACTTGCTGATTAAAGAGGTTGTCTTCAACCAACAGGATGCATGAGCCTTGAATGATACCCAAATCGACTGATGACTCGGTTTGAGCAGCCGTAATCGGTTTGACACCTCTGTCCAGCCGGGCAGTAAACCAGAAAGTGCTGCCCACGCCGAGCACACTCTCTACCCCAACTTCGCCACCCATTATTTCGGCCAGCTGTCGGCTTATGGCCAGCCCCAGTCCGGTGCCGCCATATTTCCGCGTGGTTGAAGCGTCGGCCTGATGAAACGGCTGAAATAGTTGAGTGATTTGTGCTGCGCTTAAGCCGATGCCGCTATCCTGTACCTCGAAGCGCACCAGGTTGCCTGTCCCGGCTGTTCCGATGGCATTGTTTTCGATAATCCGGGCACGAATGATTATTTCACCCGTATCAGTAAATTTGATGGCGTTGCTGGTGAAATTGAGTAGTACCTGATACAGCCGCAACGAGTCACCACGAAGCGGATGGGATAAATCAGGGTCAATATCAAATACAAGCTTCAAACATTTTTTTGTAGCGCTCTCACTAAATTGGCTGGAAATGTTCTCCAGTATTGTATCCAGCTCAAAATTCACTATATCCAATTCGATTTTGCCAGATTCTATTTTGGAAAAATCGAGTATTTCATTTATCAGGCGCAATAGGTGCTGCGCTGAATGGTCAATCTTTGTAACATAATCAAGCTGCTTGGAGTTGAGTTCGGTACGTCGCACGAGCTGTGACATGCCAATGATGCTGTTCATCGGGGTGCGGATTTCGTGGCTCATGTTGGAAAGAAAGTCGCTCTTGGCTTGGTTGGCTTTCTCGGCTTGTTGTTTGGCTTGCTCAAGTTCGAAAGTACGTTCTTCAACCCGATCTTCCAAGCTTGCATTCAGCTTGAGCAAGTTTTGCTCGGCACGTTTGAGATCGGTGTGATCAATCCCGATTGACAGGATCATTGCCGCCTCGCCTGGCTGGCCAGAAAGGCGTGAGTGATTCCAGGTGATTGCGAATTTTTCGCCTGGCTTGCTCGTCAAAATCGATTCGTGCTGTATATGCTGATGCTCCCCCGTAGCGAGATCTTGTAATGCCAGTAGCGTTTCTGTTTCAGCCGACCTGTCATTATAAATTGCTTGGACAAAAGACTTACCCAGTAATTCTTCCTTCTTCCAACCGGTTAACCATTCCCCATAACGATTAAGGCTGTGAATCGATCCATCAGCAGATTGCGTCAGAATAATGACCTGTGCGGTATCGAGCAGGCTTTCATTAAAATCCCGCTCAAATGAAATACGGTGCAACATCTCTTGCAGCTTTCCAGCATGCGCTGCCACTTGCTGTTCCAGCGTTTCCAAGCGAAAAGACAAGGCAACTGCGGCTTCATCCAGGCTGTCAATTTCGTCATCCAAAAAACGACGGCCGCGAGGAGAAATTTTTGCACGTGCTTCGGCAAAAGCGCTGCGCCCCAGCAAGGGAATTGCCTGGATAGCCCGCGTCATGCGCTGCAATGGCGCATGCACCAGAAGAGCCAATAACAACAAAGAAAGCAATGAAGTCGCCAACTCGGCCTGCAAGCGGCTCACTACCGATTTGCGAATTTCGCTCAAGGCCTGAGTTAAATCATCGATTACCACTAGCATGGCGCCGGAGTATGCGCCACTAGAATTATCCATAGCCACAAACGACAGTTCGAACTGTTTGTCTTGGTAAGGCACCAATTGCCAATTGGTCTTACTTTGCTTAAGTGGCAAAGATTTTAATTGCTGGAGCAATGGAAGGTTGCGTTCTGAGCCGCTCAGCGCCACCACCTGCAAGCCCAAGTCGGGCAGCGAATTACTACCATTAACAAGGCCCTCAGGGGCCAGCACGCCAAGATCGGCTCCGGTTAAACGATTGAAGGAAATAATCACTTCTGTCAGAGAGCTACCCAGAACAACTACCCCAGCCACTAGGCCCGCCGACAGAATTGGAGCTGCAGCAAACTGAGTGCATGTCTTTTGGCAGTGTATCCAATGCATGGCGCGCTCTTGCGAAATGACGGCATGCACATGGTCATCCTGCTCAATATCAGAGGTCACATCCCCATACCAAGAGGCCAAAGAGGTGCCCGTTCTGGAATACACCTTCATGGAATTGATGTCGAGATCGAGCTGCAAGACAGGCCAGTAATTATCGAAGTGCTCATGAAGCTGCCGAGATGCAAGCTCCAACTGGAATTCATCTCTCGTGCCGACCGTCGCCAGCACGCTGGCCATTGCTTGCAAACGCAGAGCCGAATCAATGTGTACAGCGGTAGCTTCAGAAATCTGGCGCTCGCGCGAAGCGGTGCGTTGTTCTTCAAAGCGAGTCTTTAAATCATGATGATTCAGCCAGGAAAGTGTACCGTTAACCGAGAGCATCACAACACCCAGCGTTAGTAGTACCTTCCACTTCAGGCTCAAGAATCTGGATGTACTATGGACTGAATTAGTAGATCGGCTTTCCGGCATTAGCGTTATTAAAACCGGAAGGAAGCCAGTAGCATGAACATATTCCAACGGCGCTCCAAGGACGAAGGGTTGGGGTTATCCTGAACCGGCAAATAGCCCGTGCCGTCAACGCGATGATACTCGGCTCGCAGCATGATCTTGGGGGTCACATCGAAGCGCATCCCTGCAGTCCAGTCTTTGGAAAATCGCGTAAAGGATGGTCGGCTGGTGGCCGCAGCAAATTCCTTGCCATCACGATCCTTGCTATCGGCATACATTACATCATAACGTAGTATTGCTCCCCACTTGGGAGCCAACTGGTAACTACCTTGAACATAATAACTTGGGGCATTAAAGGCGGCATCTGGAAAACTCGAACCAAAGCCTTGACTTGAAATTGAACGTAGGGAATATTCACCAGTCAGGCTCCAGCGTTCGGCGTTGTATTGGGCCGAAAATATATTCGCTGTAAAATTTTGGCGCCCCGCCTGCAGAAAATCCCCCACGCCAGGATTATAACTCGCATCAATGTGCACGTTGGTAAAACCGAGACGATACTTGCCGCCATCCCCCTCGTATATTGCCTGAAATATCGGCATAAGTTTTGATTCAAGGTTACCGCGGCGGTTTGAGCCAATCATGGCCACTTTGCTCGCTTCACTACCAACCTGTGGATACCCAAGAGCGAAAGTCACGAACAGGCTGCCAGCTTCGCCATAGCGATCGAGATAAAGCTCTGCTCCGTCAGCTGCAACGGTAAGATTGCGCGTGCGCTCGAAATAAATTGATTGTGGAAGGAGGATGCTGGGACGAGTGAAAGCGACATCGCGTGTCTTGTTATACAGCCCATAGGCATTCTTCACACGCCCCAAGCGAATCCCGCTACGACCTTGCTCACTCGATGATACTGTCCAGTCGATTTGTCCATAATCCAGTCGCACATTGCCGTTATCGGTTCTCCCGGCCTTATGTGAAAGCAACCCGACGGATAGTTGCACATCGGAAGTCGGCCGCAAAGAAGCATTCACTCCTATTTCTCTAAAATCTACACTAGCTTTTTTATTACTCTGGCCGAGGAAATTATTGTCGCTGGTGATCACTACGCCTTGCGTGAGGAATCCATGCAACTGCAACTCGTTACCCATCAGGTTTACGGCATGCGCCAACGTAGTCCAAAGCAAAAATATACCTTGGATAAAAATCCAAGCTACAGTCTTAACGAATTTGAAGGATACGCACATTATCAGTGACCTCATTTGATTTGATATAGCCGATCGCCCCCGGCGTTGATGCTATTTTAGAGAGCATCTCTTGCGCGGAGGCGACTTGCTCAGGATATTGTCCCTGCCCAGAAAATACTTGCCGATCCCACGCCAATCGCAATTGGTGGGGAAATATCTGCAGAATGATCTTGCTGAAGGTGCCATGTTCCGGCGCATCATCTTTCATCACAAATACCTTGGCAGACGTATTTGTCGGCCACTTGTGGAGGCGCATGCCGAAAACAGCACGTAACGTGCTTCGAGAAATCGTATTTTCACTAGTCGAAGGGAACGCTATGACAACCATAGCTGGCTCTTGAGTGTCGGCATAAGAATTTGCAGTAATCAGAAATGACGCCAGAATGTAAAGCGGAATGGCTCGCCAAAACAAAGCAAAAATATTAATGCTGAGAAGATTTTTCATTACTGAAAATGGATGTAGCCGAATAGATTCGAACACGGGTTGCTAATGATTGAGTTCAATGTGTTGCCCTTTGCATCAAGTTTTATGTTTGTCGATTCATTGGTCTAAACGTTGCGCATTTGTGTGAGCAGGTACATGACCAGCACGTGATGAATGCGCCAGTCACACAAATTCAGTGTCCGCTAACGTGAAACGTGCAGACACATCACTCAAATCCATATACAAAGATATTGAAGTCTGGCAAGACTCGATGCCGCGAAAAAACTTGCGTCACATTAATTAAGTGAAGGCCATAACGTAAAATAAACCAGCTAAGACCAGTGAGTTCACCCACGCATCTCCACTAAATGGTTGAAGATGTGCCAAGTGGACTGCCACGCCATGTACATCATGACTTGTGCAAGAAGCGCCGTGCCCAACTTCATGAATCACACTGAATCCATCAAACCCGCAAATAGCACAATTATTTGATTTCAAGCTCTCACATCACGGGAATCCATGAACCATATTAAACATATTTCTAATATTGGATTTGCAGCTCTCTTGCTTCGGATAAAGTAAATGCTGCTTCGCAAATGTATATCGACCAATAACTACGATTCTTGAATCGATTTTCCTAAAATTACATTTACAAATAGACAAAAATAGAAAAATTCTGACGCCTATTAGCGTGCTTACATAGGCACTGGCGATGTTCATTAGATTAATCCACGAGCAGTCTTGCGAAGGCGTTGACTCGAAGTCGAAGTGAATGTTACTGGCTGGTAGCGAAGCAATAAGCGTCTCTAAGCAACACATTGCGCAGAGGCAGACTGGATATATCAGACCGACGATAGCAGTTATAAATCAGTACTACTATTTATGGAATTTTGGCCATTATTCCAATTCCGTGGAGGAAAGTTAAATGTCATTTTTCTTGACAAAATCGGGTAATAATAGTTGCCAGCTCATCGCGTGCAATTGGTTTTATCAACGTACCTAAAGGAATCAAGCCAAGCTTGCTGGAATACACATCCATCCCGGACAACAAGTGTTGTTGGGTTCCTGAGATTAGGATGACTTTACCAATATAACCTTGCATACCAAGACGCATCAGGAAATCAACGCCGTCCATTTCAGGCATGCAGAGGTCGCATATAAGTATGTCTGGCTGTGATGATAACCCGGCTAATATAGCTATCCCCTGCTCGCCATTTTCCGCCTTAATAACTTCGGCTACGCCTAACTCGAGCAGCATATCGCCAACAAATTCAAGTGTAAACTTGTCGTCGTCCAACAATAATACTCGTAGATTTTTCGCCGCTATCATCTGTGCTGCCTCGTTCTCATTCGTGTCATCCTCAATCATACATACTCCTCATTAAATGTTATCTTTAAATAAATTCACGCCAGTAATTGCACGACAATACCTTGTGCTTACTCGATATGCTCATCGTCCTTAAGCTGCTCTGTCTGACACAGATCACCAAATCGATCGCACCATCAGTTCTGGCCGAGGACTTGGTCCGGGTACCCCAAGTAGCTCAGCGTCGCCATGTGCCAGAGCATTTCGATTTTAACTATTATTTTTTGGGGCTAGTCTATAAATATGAGGGCAAATCCGCTATATTTTATCTGAACGATTTATCTATGTCTTGGCCAGTACGGAATGATCAATGATGCTTGAGACGTTTGCACCTGCTGTTTTAGTTGCTTTTTCCGCTAAGAATGCCGGGGATGAGATCTCTGCAGGTACGAGGGTAGCGAAGTAATCGACCCAATACCGCAAAATGCTTCGTCTGCGGGTTGTTGGCATGAATGCACTCGATTCCCAGTTCCCGTGTCGCCCGCCCCTCGACCCAATCATAGGGATAGCCGCCAATCTGCACCAGTTCGCCAAGTCTGGCACGGCATCCTGTTACTTAAAGTTACTGTTGTCGAAGTTTGTGATTTAATAATTTCAAATTAAATTCAATTCGATAGCAACACATTCGGACCGTATTAGGATCGACATTAAACTTGGTATTAAACTGAACTCTTGAGCGCCCCCTTTGCCTGATTGATAAACACTGTCAGAATGTCTGTATCATTCATCGTGCAGGAGATTGTTATGGAAGCACCTATCCGCATCGCCATCACTGGTGCTGCTGGTCAGATCAGTTACAGTCTATTGTTTCGTATCGCCAATGGCGAAATGCTGAAACACGATCAGCCCATCATTTTACAATTACTGGATATACCACAAGCGCAACAGGCGTTGCGTGGAATAGCGATGGAGCTGGAAGACTGCACATTTCCCTTGTTGCAGCAGGTTGTCATTACCGATGACCCTAAGGTGGCTTTTCTCGATGCAGAAATTGTACTGCTAATTGGCGCGCGACCGCGTAGCAAGGGTATGGAACGGAATGACCTAATTGAAATCAACGCTGGAATCTTCGCCGAACAGGGCAAAATTCTCAATGCGTTCGCCGCACCTCATGTCAAAGTTCTAGTGGTAGGCAACCCAGCTAACACCAACGCACTAATCGTCATGCGTAACGCACCTGACCTCAACCCGAAGAATATAAGCTCTATGATGCGACTTGATCACAACCGCGCCATCGCGCAGGTAGCTCGCAAGCTTTCGCAGCCCACTGGCAACATCAAAAAAATGGTGGTGTGGGGCAACCATTCCGGTACACAATATCCTGACCTGTCACATGCCGAAATAAGCGGGCGCAAAATCCTCGACATACTGCCAGATCATAACTGGATTAAAAGTGAATTTATCCCCACCGTGCAAAAGCGCGGAACAGTGGTGATTGAAGCGCGTGGATTGAGTAGTGCTGCCAGCGCAGCTAACGCAGCTATCGGCCATATGCATGACTGGATACTTGGATCGCACCATGATGACTGGGTCACCATGAGCGTATTATCGGATGGTAGTTATGATATACCAGCAGGCGTGGTGTACGGTTTTCCGGTCACTTGTCACAACGGCGACTACCAAATTGTTCCGAATCTACACATAAGTGAATTTGGTCGACAGCATATGCTGGAAAGTTATCGTGAGTTATTGAAAGAAAGTGAGCAAATCAAACATCTACTAGGTTAAATATCACAAATTATCTATTCGCTCGTTTTAATTTTAACCCCGCCATCTGGATACGCAAAAGCTAAAATAACAAAGTGGGACGATATTGCTGTTTAAAAACTGAATAATATTAGATCGACAAATATTCAATAATGAGATGCAAGATGAAGTTGAATCCGCAAGACTTAGAAAAAATATCCACCCTCACCTTGAATTACTACAACCAGCATGCCGAAGATTTCTTTGCTGGCACATGCAATCACGACGTCAGCCAGAACATAATGTCGTTGTTGCACTACATCGAGGTTGGGCCACCTTTCAATATACTAGATTTTGGCTGCGGACCGGGACGAGACCTCAAGGTGTTTACCCAAATGGGGCATGTTGCGGCGGGTTTGGATGGCAGCAAGCGTTTCGCTGCGATGGCGCGCGACTACAGTCGTTGCGAAGTATGGCAGCAAGATTTCCTCAAGCTCGATCTTCCAGCCAATCATTTCGATGGGGTATTTGCCAACGCCTCACTGTTCCATGTGGCCAGTCAAGCGTTGCCACGAATATTACGTGAGTTGCACACGACGCTGAAACCGGGCGCTGTTCTGTTTAGTTCCAATCCGCACGGGCATAACGAGGAAGGATGGAACAACGGGCGCTACGGCGTATATTATAATCTCGATACTTGGCGGTGCCTCATGTTAGATGCAGGGTTCACTGAATTGATCCACTATTACCGCCCTGACAACCTGCCGCGAGAACAGCAGCCTTGGTTGGCGAGCGTTTGGAGGCGAGAATGATAATAAAATTTCAGAAGAGACCAGGCGTATTGGCTAGTATCGCGCCTTTAATGAATTGCATTGATAAAATTATAAAGAGTAAACGTATCCATACTTGTAAACTTTTCCGCTTGAGCTACCCCAAGTGACTGTTGCAAGATGGCTATTGAAAATAGGGATTACACCCAAGGAAATCATATGATCTATCCCCCCGTGCAAGAAAAAAAAGCAGCAAGTCATACCCCGCGTCCGTTTGTTGATCTGTTAGTCAGCATTCTTATTCCCTCCATTATTCTGATGAAATTCAGTAGTGAGGACAGCCTGGGTGCGAGTGGTGCTCTAATTATAGCCTTGGCTTTTCCGCTTATCTGGGGCTCATTTGAATTTTTGAAATATAAAAAATTCAATTTCATAGCACTTCTTGGTTTGGTAAGTACTTTACTTACAGGTGGCATTGGTTTATTGGAATTGAATACACAATGGCTGGCAATCAAGGAGGCTGCAATTCCTGGCTTGATTGGTATTGCTGTGCTTCTCTCTACCTACTCGCGTTATCCTCTGATCAGGACATTGGTGTATAACCCAGCAGTTATTGATATTGAAAAAATCACACTGAAACTCGTAGAAAATAATAATACTGAGGTTTTTGAAGCCCGTTTGTTAAAGGCCACCTACCTGCTTGGCGGTACCTTTTTCTTTTCCGCAGGTATGAACTACGTTCTCGCAAAATGGATTGTTGTCAGTCCTACAGGTAGCGCTGCCTTCAATGAGGAGCTGGGACAATTAACTTTGCTAAGCTACCCAGTGATCGCGATTCCTTCCATGCTAATGATGATGATGATTTTTTATTATTTGTGGCGTACTATTTCCAGTCTGACTGGACTTACCTTGGATGATGTGCTCGCATCCAATAAAACTAATAAAGGTGAGAAACATGACTAGTATATGGCGTAGCATCTGGGCTTTCATCATGTTAATTTGTGCAATCGTCGCTTTTTTTGTTATTTTCGGCGTGCTGCCCCTTATTTTTTTCCCGTCAAAATGGCTCTCTTGATGCCTATATTGAAGTGTTAGAGCAGTTTGCTGTAACTGTTGTTAAAGTTGCAATAATATAATTGCCGTTCTATAAAATATATAATATATTCAGTTAGTTGTTGTTATTGTGCTATTCTGATCGGTGGTCGCTTCCCTGAAACGCTTGTTGGATGAGTATCTTTTCGAAAAGGGTAGGCTGTATCGCAAATCACCTCGCTGCCGAGTACCACAGCTATCCACTGAGCGGGTTGCGGACCGCCAGCCGGTTCACTGTCGAGCGCGCAAAACCAGCCCAGGTGATTTGCCAAATATCGAGGTGCTATGCCGCGGAACTTGTAGACTCAGGATTTCAGGCACCTGTTGTATGTCTTGACGTTCTGTATATGCCAAGCACCGTCGACGCTGACGTAACGGCATGATGTTCCACACCCAATTCACATGCTGCGCCGGCCAGCGCCGATATATCCATTGCCTTCAGCACACAATTCATTGTTGCGACGGTGCTGTCTCATGCGACAAGTACCGGCACCTGCTTGTGCGACAGTCCGCGCTTGTTGGCATTTCCGCTGCGTTTGCATGCCTTCCGACCCAGGCCTCTTCTCTTCACTTTAAAACACAGCATGAACATCGTTTCGCCGGCCTCGACAATGCCAGTCAGCACCTGCCCGTGAACGTATTTCTTAACTGTGGTTTAATTTCTAGTTAAGAATGCAGAATAATGAACGTGTGAAGAGATGCGGAATACGTTGGTAAGGTCAGTATTATTTTATTATTGAAGTGTTACTGCAATAGTTTTCGCACACAACATTCCACTTATCACTGCTCCTTCTAACGTAGCCGGGTAATCGCCTGCCGTGTAATCGCCTGCTAACAATACGTTGGCAAGCGGTGTGGCATGGGACGGGCGAGGCAGGTTTGTTTCGCAGGAGAAGGTGGCGCGTTTTTCTGCAATAACTTTGTGCCACAAAGGCGCTTCCATTATTCCAAGTTGTTCGCAAATTTCTTGCGTTACTTTTTGCGCTAACAGATCATGTTTTAAATTTTGATGACTTCCTTGCGCGCTAATGACGGCGGCGATTAAGCCGCGCTGTCCGGCGATCTGTCCTTTATCAAACAACCATTGAGCAAAGCATCGATCGAAGCCAAGCATTGGCTGTGGCAAGCGCACCTGTTCGGGATATTGCAGATACACGGTGTAAATTGGTTGATGCGAAATGCCTGCAATCTGTTCAGCTATGAATGCAAGTTGTGGCACAGTACGGAATAGTCGAGCAGCCGAAATGGGTGAGGATGCACAGATGACATGGCTGAATAGTTCGGTATGCGCAGTGGATACAGCAGTTGGACGGGTGAATAATTTGATTCCTTCGCCGTGTGGAATGATGGCTTCTACGCTGCAAGCAGTAAGCACTGCGCCCTTATGTTGCTTGACATATTCGGTTGCACGTTCTGGAAATAGTGCTGTGAAATCTATGCGTGGCAGCAGCATGTCGCTATCGCTGCGTAAACCGTTCAAACTGTCGCGCAACACATGTAGAAAAACTTGTGCAGAGGCAATGTGTATCGGTGTATTGAGCGCGGAGATGCAGATTGGCCCCCATAGTAATCGTATCAGCTCGTCATCTTGATCGTACATGCGTAACAATTCGAATACACTGATATCGTGTGGCAAGGTGAAATTAATTCGGCTCAGCGCCAGCATAAAACGAGCGGCACGCAGTCGCTTGCCGAATGAAAGTCCTTTTGATCTTAACAATCCAGCCAGCAGATGAAACGGAGCAGGGAGGTGCGGTGCTTTTAATTCAAAGCGATTGTGTAGTGTGAGTTGCAGCGGCAAACGCAAGAAGTCGTGCTCGATGTTGCCGCCGACTTGTTCAATAAGCTGCAATGTATGGTGATAGCAACCAAGCAGTATGTGCTGGCCGTTATCTAGCTGAACATCATTATTTTGCACACCTCGTGCACGGCCGCCGAGCTGCTTGGCGCTTTCGAATACTGTAACCGAAACGTTGGCTGCAGCGAGCGTCACGGCGGCGGCCATGCCGGAGTATCCGCCGCCAATGATGGCGACATGGTGATTTTTATTATGGCTCACGATACTGACTCTCTGTTCGCTTTAAGCGTAGCGAAGGAAGTTATTTCTCTTCTTTTCGGCTTAGAAGTAAATGTGTATATAGCTTAATACGAATGGCAGGTTAGGGCAGCTACAGCACCCTTAGTTTTTCAACCACGTTTTACATGCCAGCCACAGTTTGCGAAGCGGAGTGAGCGAGACGCGCTCTTTTAGCACATGACAGCCACTGGTAACGATTTCTTCCAGAGTAGTTCGATAAATTGCCGCCATGATAAGACCGGTGCGCTGCGCTTTACGGTCAGTAGCGGGCAGTTGCTCGAGTGCTCGTTGGTAGTAGCGTTGTGCACGATCAACTTGAAACTGCATTAGTTCCTGAAAGCCTTCACTCTCTTTGTTATCAAGGATGTCGTTGACATGCACACCAAAAAGCGCTAACTCACTAAGCGGCAAGTAGATGCGCCCGCGTCGAGCGTCTTCGCCCACATCACGGATGATATTGGTAAGCTGGAAGGCGAGGCCAAGATCATGCGCATATTTGAGCGTATTAGGGTCGGTGTAGCCAAAAATTTCTACAGTGAGCAACCCCACTACCGAGGCGACTCGATAACAATACTGTTGCAGAGCCGTAAAATCGACATATTGGTGCTGCTGCAAATCCATTTCCATGCCATTGATGATCTCGTGGAAATATTCTTGAGGTAAGTTGTATTGCTTGACCACCGGCTTCAGTGCCCGCGTGACAGGATGCTGCGGCGTTCCTGCGTAAATAGCAGTCACTTCGGTATGCCACCACGCCAACGTAGAGCGTGCCACGTTCTCATCCGAATTTTCGTCCACGACATCATCTACTTCGCGACAAAAAGCATACAACGCTGTGATAGCGCGGCGTTTGTCTGACGGCAGAAACATAAAGCTGTAGTAGAAGCTTGAACCGCTTTGAGCTGCCTTGTCTTTGCAATATTGATCTGGAGTCATGTTAATTCGCAATTGAATGGTAACTGGCTGGGTTATTTCTTTAGGGTGCCTTTAAAAATCCAATTTTACGAGCAGTCGTTTTGCGACTTGCCTGCTTACCCCGCTTCATCACAATATGGCGTTACTCAAAATTTTATCACTTACATATCAACCATATGCCGCGCTAAAATTTTTTATTCTTGCCTTGTCTTGCCTGGAAATTTGAATTTTTAGAGGCACCCATTAGAAACTAAATGGTGCGCTTTTGCCCAGCATGATAACCCAGTCGAATGGACGCAACACAGGACGTTGGCGGAACATGTCAAACTGTACGGTTTCAAGCTTGTCGAGAATGCGGTTGCCGCCCGCAATAATCAGTCGCATCTCAAGGCCTATACGACCGGTGAGTATGCTACCAAGGGGGGCGCCGCTGCGCATCATGTCACGTGCGCGCTGAACCTGAAATTGCATGAGTTGCTGCCATTCCTTATCTACGCGGCTTTCTGCGACATGCGCTTCAGTTACGCAGAAGTGCGCCATTTCGTCTTGCGGTAAATAGATACGGTCGATGGCATAGTCCTTCGTTATATCCTGCCAAAAATTGATGAGTTGTAGACTGGTGCAAATGGCGTCGGAATACTCCAAGTTTGTGGGGGTGGCTTCTTCATACAGGTGTAACAGTAATCTGCCGACCGGATTAGCGGAGCGGCGGCAGTAGTCCAGCACTTCGTCGAAATTGGCGTAACGTTTTTTGAGCACATCCTGCGAGAAAGCATCGAGTAAATCGTGGAACAATTGCAATGGCAACTGATGCCGCGCGATGATGTCGGCTAAGTCGCGGAACAAAGGGGTCAGAGGTGTTTCGTTGGCGGCGATGCGACTAAGTTCATTTCGAAAATTATCAAGTGCCGTAAAACGCTCTTCATTTAGGAGATCGCCCTCGTCGGCAAAGTCGTCAGCCTGACGCGCAAAATGGTAAATGATCTCCACTGCTCGCCGCAAGCGCTTAGGCATAAGGATGGAGGCAACAGGAAAGTTTTCATAGTGATTGACGGACATTTGAATGCAAGCTTTGATCAGTTATTCTGGTGTTGGTGAGAGTCTAGCAACCTGTCGTCGGACTTGAACAATCTAAGCGAAAACTCGGCTGGGCGAGGGCCCGTTTTGCCGGTGAGGCAGATTTGCAGCCGATTTCCTTTTAGTCCGACAGGCTGCTAGGGCACAGCAAGCTGTGAGGATGAAGGCTTCTATGCAACCATGCTTGCATTAATTAAGTTGTAATCGTTTAAAGTTGACGTGGTTGTTAATTATTATGATCAGTACATTGGTTGTCAAATATGATTCAGTTTATCAATTTGTAATACAAAACTTGGCTCTGCGGTTATGTCATCTTGATTTTGGCAGGGGCTTGCTGATGTGGGAGAGCTTCGATCAGCCCGACATGGGTAGCGGTAATAGGTATCATTTAGATATTGCACAACGTCTTCAATCTCTTCCTTGTCCCACCAAAGCCCTGCAATTCCCTGCCAGCGCTGTACTTCCGATTGTAGACTTGTCCAGTCAGTAACGAGTTTCTTTTCTCTCCAATGAATTTGGGTACTATGGCAGGTGATGCAATGCTTTGTGTACAACAACTCGCCACGTGTAGCGTTGTGTATTAATAGTGTTTCAGCATTAACGAAATTTCCGAAAAAAATGAACAGAGCGGCGAGTATTAATCTTCGAAACATATCGATCCCCCAGTAAACATTACTATTTGGCTCAGTATATACCTCAATATAAGGTTTTGTCGCCTAGCACCCTTGGTACTCATGTCGGAGGAGCGGTTACTAATGTCAGCGCTGAGTGATATGTCCGCTATTTGTCTGTGACGGGCACCTCTAACATACCTATTTTTCGAGCTACCGCTCTGCGGCTTGTCTGCTTTCCTTGTATCATCACAATATTGCGTTACTCGAAAAAATTATCGATTACATAACAGCAATATCATGCCGCGCTCAAATTTGTTTGCTCGTGCCGTGTCTTATCTGGAAACTTAAATATAATAAGGCACTCTAAAATTACACATTTCATAAATGTAAACGCGGGAATGCTGCACTTTAAGCCACTGAGTAGCAAATAGCCTTTAAACAGAGTTAAGGTTTTGTTTCATTGGTCTAAAGCCCGTCCTTAGATACGACTACCAGACTTGGAGAAGTGGCTCCTAATAGCAGATATTTCTATTTAGCACTATCAAGCCTTGAATGGGGTTTGAGTGCTGCTGATGATGATGGTAGGATACGAAACCACTGTTAGAGGTTATATTCAGCCATTCGAATATCAGTGATGTTAGTGACACGAGGAAAGTGTATTGACAGTCGGGGGTAGTAGCGAAGGCGCAAGGTAAAACAAAATCATGTCGGGTTGTTAGACTTAACTTATGAGGGATGAAAATGCACAATACAATTGTGGTAAATTTATTTAGGCTGTTTTTGGTAGTGGCTTTTTTTGCGATGAGCGCAAGTGCACAAGCTGATTTGCAAGACGCAATTAAGGACTATGAGAAAGGTAACTACCCAGCTGCATATAAAGAATTTAGACGGCTTGCAGTCAGTGGTGATGCGGATGCCCAATACAATCTTGGTTTAATGCACCACAAAGGCCAAGGTGTTCATCAAGATTTCAAAGAAGCTGCGGTATGGTATAGATATGCTGCTAAGCAGGGAGATGCAGACGCACTGAACTCGCTTGGAGTTTTGCACCAGTATGGCGAAGGTGTATCACGGGACTATGATAAGGCAGCTATGCTGTACCACAAAGCGGCCGGCCAAGGTCACGCAGGTGCACAACTTAACCTTGGACTGATGTCGCATGAAGGCAAAGGTGCACCAAAGAACTACAACGAAGCTGTGTGGTGGTATCGTAAAGCGGCCGCTCAGGGTAACGCAATTGCGCAGTACAATCTTGGTTTGCTATATGAAAATGGTCAAGGTGTACCACAGGATTTTAAGGAAGCCGCATCGTGGTATCTAAAATCAGCCGAGCAAGGAAATGTAAATGCGCAGCACAGTATCGGGAAGGTGTTTGAAAGTGGTCAAAGCGTACCACAGGACTGGATTCAAGCGCACATGTGGTATAACTTGGCAGCGGGACAAGGGTACAAAGCGGCTGAGTCAAGTAGAAAAAATATTGAACGCAAATTGGCTGCTGTGCAAATTGAACAGGCGCAAGCATTGGCACGGAAGTGGCTGGCAGAGCATTCTAAGCAATAATTGAAGTGATGATGGTGGCGTGTCCTGAGATTTAGACTGCCACCTTGAGATTCATGAGGTAAGCTAACGACTCTGCTGGGGGGCGAATCAAATCGCCCCCCAGCTATTTTCGCGCAAACTTAAGTATCATTGTCTGCGTAAAATGAGCATGTGCCATGCGTAGCATTATTTGTTCACAATAGATTTCAATTCTGCAGAGGACTTCTCTTTCACTGTCGACACACTAAACTTTGCCCACGCCTTCCTTTCGTCCAGTTTTTATCGTGCGAACAATTTATGTTCAGCACTGCCTCGACCGACTGCACCTTCCGCTTGCCACGAGAATATACCTTGAATAACGCCTGCTCGATGATTGCTTCTGAATAACTTGATGGAATTTTTGACTCACTGGGGCATAACTGCGCTTTCGCTATGGGTTGCAGCTTCCACATTTCAAGGAATTTCTTTCTCAAATAAACAATCTTTGTTTGTATCGGCGTTGTTGCTGGGTTTCGCCAATGCGGTCATTCGACCTGTCGTCATATTACTTACCATACCTTTAACACTTATCACTTTCGGTTTTTTTCTGCTGGTTATCAATGCGCTGATGATGCTTCTGGTGTCATCTCTTGTTCCGGGTTTCAAGGTATCTGGATTTTGGACGGCATTTTTTGCGAGCATCTTTATTGCGGTTCTCAGCTTCATTGTTGGACTATTCGTTTTCCAGTCAGGTGAGAATCCCATTGTCATCCCCACCCATAAAGGAGTGTACATCTGAGAAGCTACTGCGAAGCGGATGAAACCGGCGTTGAGATTACCAGAATCGCTAAACGGAGCAAGGAATTGAAGGTGTTGGTACAGTTCAAAAAAAGTGGCGAAATCAGGATAGCAGGCATCGATCTCGGCAACTACAACGGCTCATGGGACAAGCTGTTTCAAAAGCGAATCGTTAATCATTGATTTAGAAGTAAACCGCTCTGTAGGGTGGGCCGCCAAGTTCAATCTACGTATTCAACTGAAAATAGACAGCCACGGAAAAATTGATGTAAATCGCCTGATGAAAGGCTCATTTGTAAATTTACACTCACTTGTAAATATTCATCATACCTTTAACTACCCCTACTCCCGATACGATATCAGACAACCCTTGCAAGGTGCCAGATCCGCTTACTCCTGTGAAGCGCCCCGTTCCTCCGGTTACTTCGAGAGTGAAGCCCTTATACTTATAGTATTGTGCACTATCATCAGTTGGAATAAAGTAAGTAAAATAATGAGCATTGATTGTATCGCCATTTCTAAAAAAAAGTGTTAAATCTCCATCAGCCGTAAAATGAGAAGGATCCGAAAGTTCCGGAGTGATGCAATCATCTGCAGTCAGAGTAAGTACACCTAAACGTTTACTATTTCCATTCACAGTAATCGAGCCTGTCCCTACCCCAGTAGTATGGCCACCAAAATAAGAAGGAGCACACTCCACTTTTGAAACTATCTCTTCGTTCGTACCCAAGGTAAATTTTATCGTTCTCTGGTTTGAATTGGTATCAGCAAGCGCACTTAGAGGAGTAGTAATTGCAGCAAACAGCAGTGCAAATACTTGTAGCTTGAAAAAATTATGAATATTCATATAGATTCCTTTATTCGATGGTTAGTTAGCAGGCTATCGAGTAACTCGAAATGAATCCAGTGTTTCAATCGACGAATCACTGATTAAAAATTGAGTTTTCATGAGAGGGATTTATATTACATGGTGGTGCTCCTTTAATAGGCTGCGGTTTGGAAGGAGTTCGCGGATAAGGCGTGCTGAGTCAACATCGATATTTATGATAATTATCTTTCTTACTAAAAAAAGTCGGTGCGGCAGCGAGCTTATGAAGAAGGTTGAACATCAACTTGCTATTGCCTTCCACGCCTGCAATTTCTTATCAAAAGAAATTGCAGCATTCGCAGGACTGGTTGAAGGCAGGCGAATATATTCGATACTGGAGAAGCTTCGAAGAGATGGCTGTACATGTCTCATATATAGAATCTCTGCCTTGGCCCCATTAAAACACACCTTATGAATATGCGAATGATTGTTGAAAAAACTCGCTATATCGTTAAGCACGATCGTGTCATTGTCAATATTAGAATCAAGACTGCCCTCTCGCGTACAAGACTTCAAAACGTCCCAGAGTGCAATTTTTGCCGCGATAATTGATGATGTTCTAGCTTCATAAGTATTTTCAGCGTTGCTGCCAAGAATTTCGCTTATGATCTTCCAGAATGCGTTTCGCGGATGTGCGTAATATTGCTGGGCTTGCAAGGAGGCCTTGCCTGGCATAGTGCCGAGGATAAGGATGCTCGAATTGTCACTTTCGATTGGCGGGAAACTATGAGCATGCACTGCTGGGGGATCTTCAATATTCATTCGGTCGCTTGAAGCTTTTTTGTTCTGGTCAAGAATAACATTGGGAATGATATTTTGCATGGCATGCTTAATTCAAACTACGCTCAACACGCCCCGTATTTCCAAGATTCCAATTACGAAATAGGCATGATCATGCAAGCGAGTTCAGCTCGTTTTGTTTTGCTTTTTCGGGCTACTCCTTGGATTTTCATCCTCCATTTGCCCGCTAAGAATGCACCAGTGCCATCAAACAATTTCGAGACAGTAAATGTTCACCCATGCCAGCGCGATAAATGCGCAACCGACACTTTTGACTAAGCCACGGTAACGCATTTTGGTAAAACTCCACAATCTTTTTATCATGGCAAAGACGTGTTTGACGCGGGCTCTTATCTTTGATTTTTTGCGGTTCTTGCTGCGCTTGACCTTATTGACCTCGCCACCAGCCTTACGGGTACGATAGTTGGTAAAGTAGCGGGCCTTGAGCGCTTGTCTGTGGATCAAATCCTTTTGACAGGCATAGGCGCTATCACCATAAACGCGCCGCTCATGACCACACAACAAATAAGACTGGGGATGTCGTCATGCACGTTGGTTGGGGAAACGACGCACGCTGTGCGCCAGGCCGCGTTAACTGTCCATGTCCACGCCAGTGTGTAGCTTCATACCAAAACACCTCTGTTGCCTTTTGAGAGTCTCGTGCATTTCGTGATCACGTTTCTTCTTGACGTTCTTGGTTGAACTGGGGGGTCGAGGAGTGCGGCATCAACAATCGTGCCGGTATTGAGTGTCATATGCGCTGCTTTGGAGCACGCGTCCGACTTCGGTGAAGCGTTACTCATTGAGGTTGTGATTTTCCAGCAGGCGACGAAATCTGAGCCGCGTCGTTGTATCCGGTACGGCTTCGCATTCCAGGTCAATTTGGCAAAGTGGCGCAAGCTGTTGATGTCGTAGCGCGCTTCTTCGTAGGCAAAGTCGGCCAGATAAAGCAGTGCTGGACACAGTGGATGCGCAGCATACGCTCGAGTCCAACCGGAGGGCGGCCATTGCCTCGCTTCGGGTAGTGTGGTTCGTCACGGCACACAGATCAGACCACGGCACAACACGGTCCATCGTGTCCCAGAATTCATCGTGGTGTGTCGGCCTGCGGTATTTTAAAATACGGATTTGAACTCCGCTCCCATCGCCAGAGTCTATTGTTTCATTGCTACCCGCAATATTTCTCTACCGCAATTATCACGCACGAACCAGTGAGATCGGTGGACTTAATCAGCGCAGCCCTAAATGAAGTTAAATGATAGTGCTCTACTGTAAATCTATCAGTTTGTTATCGCTCATAAGGCGGAATTTAGTGTAAAAAATTGCATCTGGATGGTATATGTGGTGAATTATAGTAATTTTGCTACTTTTAGTAATATTGACGGTGCAGCATTCAAAAAATGCATTAGCTGTAGAAAATTAATTTGATTTGATAAATATTATCTTTGTGCCACCACCAGCATTAAATTGATTTATATCATCAAATATATTTATTCAATTGGTTGAATATACGCAAGTAAAAATAAATTTTCTTACGTGTTTTTATAATATTATAAACTGTATATAACGTGATCATAACAATATGATCACGTGAATCTGCACAGGTAACATTTTTTAAAATTACATTTGATTTGGAGCGAGTAGTGACGACAAAAGCAAGAAATGCTGTTAAAGCCATACCGGCTACGAAACCTAAAGTTACTAAGAGATCGTTGCCAGCTAAAGTGGTGGTGAATAATAAGTCTAAACCTGCTCTAAAGGTTAAGGCAGTGACTCCCACAAAGGCCGTGGCCAAAATAGCGAACAATAATCCTGTCGCAAAACCTGTTGTAACAACTGCTAAAGTAGTTAAAGCGGGTAAGTTATCAAAGGCAGATAAGCCTAAAAAAACTAAAATGGTGCGAGATAGTTTCAGCATGCCAGAAAATGATTACGCGCAATTCTCCACATTAAAGAAGAGGTGCTTGCTGGCTGGAGTTCATGTAAAGAAAAGCGAATTGTTGCGAGCTGGATTGCTTAGCTTGTCAAACCTGTCTGACTCTGAGTTGGTTAATATTGCAGGGCAAGTAGAAAGACTCAAAACAGGCCGGCCAAATAAACATTAAACGCTTGGAACGATGTTTTTGCCCAGATAAGGTATCGTTGTTCAGCGAATTTTCTCGCAACATCACAGAGTGTCTATGCCATTTTAAGTTGCTGTCGTTGGCAAATATATGGACGCGAAAAGCCTTATAGTAAACTGATGGCGAAAAGAGTGCAGGCGATGGCAAAATGATTGAAATTCTCCGCGCCGGAATCTACTAAAATTTAGATAAGCGACATGTACCACACTAAGTGAGTGGCAAACTTAGTATTGATAGGTAACTAATATGCAAGCATACGATACCATTGCCGCAGTGGATTTGGGTTCCAATAGCTTCCGGCTGCAAGTCGCGCGAGTGGTGGAAGATCAGATATACCCACTCGATTCCTTGAAAGAAACAGCTCGTCTGGCTGCTGGATTAACGCCGGACAATTTGCTAGATGACGAGTCCCAGCTACGTGCCCTTGAATGCCTTAAGCGTTTTGGCGAGCGCTTACGTGGCTTGCCAAACAAGGCCGTAAGGGTGGTGGGTACAAACACCTTCAGGCTGGCACAAAATGCACCCGCTTTCCTTGAAAAAGCAGAAGCTGCCTTGGGTTTTCCAGTTGAAATAATCGCTGGCCGAGAGGAAGCGCGGTTAATTTATCTAGGCATAGCTCATTGCATGCCACCATCGCAAAATCATAGGCTGGTGGTTGATATCGGCGGTGGCTCAACCGAATGCGTGATTGGCGAGGGATTGGAACCGCTTCAAATGGAAAGCTTGCATATGGGATGCGTCAGCTATAGCAAGCGATTCTTTGGCGACGGTAAAATTACAAAAGATGCCATGCGCCAGGCAGAACTTGCTGCGCGCATGGAGCTACAAACAATTCGTTTTAAGTTTTCCGACGGAAATTGGCAAGAAGCGATCGGGTCATCTGGTACCGCACGTGCATTGGCAGATTTGTTAAAGCAAAATGATTGGAGCAAAGAAGGTATAACGGCAGAGGGGCTGGCAAAACTGCGTTCCATGTTACTGAAAGCAGGAGAATGCAAGCGGCTGGATACACTTGGGCTGAAACCGGATCGCATTCCTGTCCTGCCAGGCGGATTCGCCATTATGTCGGCAATTTTCGCTGAATTGAATATTCAGCAAATGAGCGTATCGGAAACCGCTCTTAAAGAAGGGGTGTTATATGACCTTTTGGGTCGTTTGCATCATCAGGATATGCGTGACGTCACCGTGAACCAATTCATGCGACGTTATCATATTGATCCATTACAAGCCAAACGTGTGGAGGATTTATCGATATTGCTTTTCAAGCAAGTGGCACAGGGCTTTGACGTTGATGTTGCCGCTGCGCAGCAGCAGTTGCAATGGGCGGCCCAGTTGCATGAAATAGGTATTTCCATCGCACATAGTGGTTATCACAAACATGCAGCTTACATTCTGGAAAACGCTGACATGCCGGGTTTTTCGAAAATGGAGCAGATTCAGTTTGGGTTGCAAGTAAGAGCGCAACGTGGGTCACTTTCCAAGGTGCCAAAGTTATCGGAAGTAATAGAAGATTGGACTGCAATATTAGCATTGCGCCTTGCCGTTTTGTTTTGTCGTAGTCGTACGGATGTGACCTTGCCTAAAATGCAGTTGGAAAGAAGCGGCAAAAAGTACAGAATTACACTCGATAAACAATGGATTGAGAAAAATCCGCTCACAGAAAATGCGTTGCAGGCCGAGGTCAAAGAATGGGAAGCAGTAGGAGTCAACTTTTCAATAACCAGTGAATCAATATAAATATGTTGAGAATATAGCAATCTGACAGCAGATCTTAGTGACTTAATCATATTTCGTACTATCTGTTTATGCATACTGAAATTGAATTGAAGCTACTCATTGATAGCTCAAGCATTCCCCAGTTATTGCAACATCCACTGCTTAAATCGGCATGCGAATCCGAGCCATTAAAGAAAAAGCTTCACAGCATTTACTTTGACACTCCGGATCTGGCACTTATGCGGGAGCAGATTGCTCTGCGTTTACGTCAGGCTGGTGAACACTGGGTTCAGACCGTGAAAGGCGGTGGCAAGGTGGTAAAGGGGCTGCATCAGCGTCAGGAATGGGAGGTGCCTGTTACTAGCGGCATGCCGGATTTTGACAAGTTATCAGCATCACCATGGCACAGTTTCTTTACACCGGATATCCAAAACAGGTTAATACCGATATTTTTCACAGATTTCTGGCGCACGATCTGGCTAATAGAGCTTCCCAACGGTTTAATTGAACTGGCATTGGATGTCGGGGAAATAGTGGCAAAAGATAAGCAGGATCCGATTTGTGAAGTTGAATTGGAATTGAAGTCGGGAGTCGCTGAGTCACTGTTCGATCTGGCCCGAGAATTGCGGAAATCAATTACTTTGCAACCTGAAGATAGCAGCAAGGCTGGCCGAGGCTACATGCTTTATAGTGCTCACTCTGATGTAAACAAAGTTCAGTAACATCGAGTTGATGATCGCTATTACCCTGCTAGCATCCTGCCGGACTTGAAGGAAATCGGCTGCTAATCCCGCCTGGCCGGTGCAGATTCCCCCGTTTTTTTGGTCAATAGAATGACTATTGACCGGCAAAACCGGCAAGTAGGGTAAGCAGGCATTCCGCCGCAAGGTGAAAGCTCGCAAAATCTGCCCTCGCCCAGCAGAATTTTCGCTTAGATTCTTCAAGCCCTACATGCTGCTAGTAATAACATTCAAAACAGCTGAGAAATACATGCATATAACATATTGCAATTTATCATCATGAGTTCTGGACACTCACTTTTCTTCAGCCATATAACGGCTCAAAAGTGACCAACATTCGAAGTGAATCATGTCCATAAAAAGGGCGAATGCCATAGTTCATCGGATGAGCTTTGTCATTCCGGTAGACACAAAAATATCGGACATTAAAAATAAATTCTTCACATGCATGCATTGTGAAGAATTGCATACTCACGTGTTGCAACGCACCTACCTTGATAGTTTTGACTGGCGAATTTATTGTGCCGGTGGCGTTATTGAAGAGGAAACCGGAACGGATGGTGTTTCATTGCGTTGGCGCAATGTTGTGTCCAATGAGATTGTTGGCAACACTTCAATCAATAAAAAAATTCGTTTCGCTTGGGATCTGCCTGTTTGTAATTTGCGCGAACGTCTGGAGCCTGTACTTGAAGTACGTGCACTGTTGCCCCTTCTTCGCATGAACTGTAAGGCTCATAGCCTGATAGTGCTCAATAAAGACAAAAAAACAGTCGCCCGGCTGAGTATCGAAGAAAATCTAATTTTAGGGTCGACCAAATCCAAATCACGCAAGCTCCCTGCCATATTGTATGTTGAGTCAGTGAAAGGTTATGACGCCGTTTTTAAAGAGGTTTTGCAAGTAGTTAATCAACAGTTAGCTCTTAAAGTTGATGGCCAGGGGATGGTGCAAATGGCAATGGCAGCAGTTGAATTGCAGCCAGTGGCATATTCTTCCAGTTTGAATTTAAAGCTGAGTCCAGAGACACATATTGAAGTGGTGATGCGCAACATTTTGTTGCGTCTGCTTGAGATTATGCAAGTCAATGAGTGGGGCATAAGAGCCGATTTGGATTCAGAGTTTCTCCATGACTTTCGCGTCGCCGTGCGACAGAGTCGCTCGGCTTTAGGGCAAATAAAAGGTGTTTTACCACATAAAATATGGAACCGATTCAGTCGAAAATTTGAATGGCTAGGAGAAATAACCGGCCCAACCCGTGACCTTGATGTCTATCTTTTGAATTTCGTATCTTACAAAAACAGCTTGCCATTACCTGTCAGGGATGACCTCGACCCGTTTTATTATTTTCTGGGAAAACATCGGGCAATCGAACACAAAAAATTGGTGATGCATCTAGAGTCAGCGCGTTATATAAAAATGATTGCTGCTTGGCTAGCGTACTTGAAAGCGCCATTATCAGCACGAACCGCACTTCCTAATGCCCATTGCTCAACGCTTGATATAGCAAATCAGCGAATATGGCGTATGGCTCGACGTGTTATTAAAGAAGGAGAAGCTATTAATGCGAGCAGCCCCCCTGAAGATTTGCATGAACTACGCAAGTCATGCAAAAAACTAAGGTATTTGATAGACTTTTTTCAAAGTCTCTATCCCACGGATGAGATCAAGCAGTTAATTAACGCGTTGAAGTTGCTTCAAAATCAACTCGGAAAATACCAGGATCTTCATATTCAAATCGCATCATTGGCAACATTCAGGACCCAGATGACGTCCGAAAGCGAAGCGGCTGACCATACATTAGTAGCAATTGATATTGTTATGCAGACACTCGAACAACGCCAAAGCCATGTACGAAAAATGTTTAAGACACAATTTACGGCTTTCGCGGAAAATAAGAATCGAGTCGCTTTCAGGAGACTATTTAAACCTAAAATCCAAAAGGAAGCACGCTCCCAATGAAAATCATTGCCTGCTACAACATTAAGGGTGGGGTTGGCAAAACTGCAACCGCCGTCAACCTGGCTTATCTGGCAAGTCGTGAGGGTGCCCGTACATTGATTATGGACTTGGATCCGCAAGGTGCGGCTTCATTCTATTTTCGAGTTAAACCCAGGATAAAAGGAGGCTTGAAAACGCTGATGGATGGCAAGCAAGGTTTGGATGAGCTAATCAAGGGAACTGATTATGCCGATCTCGACCTTATTCCTGCGGATTTTTCATTCCGCAATATGGATCTATTTTTGGAAGAAGTAAAAAAACCAACGCGGCAATTACGAAAACTGCTCAAAAGTTTGGATGGTAACTATGACGTTGTTTTTCTGGATTGTCCGCCCAGTATTTCACTCGTATCCGAAAATGTATTTCAGGCGGCTGACATCTTGTTGGTGCCGACTATCCCTACTATTTTATCGTTGCGAACGTTCGACCAGCTTCTAAAGTTTAGTAAAGAGAATAATCTGGATGACCTTCTTGTGCTTCCATTTTTTTCCATGGTGGATATGCGTAAACAGCTGCATCGTATGATTGTTGAAAAGCCACCGAAAACGTTAGCCGGATTGCTTGATACTACAATTCCCTATGCCAGTGATGTCGAACGGATGGGGCTTAATCGTGCAGCACTTGCCAGTTATGCTCCAAAGTGTCGGGCAGCTCTGGCTTATGAGTCGTTATGGGTAGAAATTAAAGCATGCCTGAGTTGATTTTCATTCTGCAGCGTGCGGCACATAGCGCTTGATTCTAGCGGAGACTGGCAAAAGACAAACATATCCGCTGCCACCAGGCCAAGCGTGAACGCGGTGTCTGGTGGCATCGAATTGGGGTGGAAAAATGAGTGATAGAGTAGATGATTATGGTGAGTGGTGGAAAGTTGGGCTTCACAAGTTCAGCACCAACCTACGTGTAGCCCAGGCTACGCTTGCTTCCCAACAACCTTCGCCGACTGCCTTCCCCGCCCCATTCCAGATCGCCCATTGCTAGGCCACGCAACTTACATCACACTTCTTGGTACTACTCAGCCGTCCGACTACTAACAGGGCTCCGCTCGCCATTTCACTACCGCTTATAGGCTTGCATCCTGCGGTGCCAACCGCAGACCTTGTTATTCCATTTCTCAATCAATAATGAAATATTGAAATGTACATTACGTTTGCTAATGGCAATGGTGCATAGAATACGCAACATAGTTATTGCCGCTTTGAAAGGCAAATGGAATTAGTTCTCCTGAGGTCACGCGTTGTACTTCCGTACCGTGCCATCCGCAAACACCTTGCTGCGGTGGGTGAATGAGAACGCCTTCGTCTCCATAGTGCAGACTCGACCTTGCCCCACCGTTGGCCGACCGGTTTATCCTGAAGTTGCCTTCTCGATTACAGCCCGGTACTTCTCCTCATGCCCTTCGGATTCCACCTCACGATGGACACCCTGCCCTCCAGAGTCTTACGTATCGACCACCTCTGGCCAGCCCCCTGTGTCGGGCTAGTAGTCGCCTCACAATTTATCGCTGAGGCATGGAGGCAACAATGGGAACACGTTATTCAGGAGCATTTAGCGAGCTTGATCATCGGGGTCAACATCTTTTCCATGCATATTAATTGTAAGAAAGCCCTGCTCTCCCCGACCAACACTCCAGGAGACAGAATCTCCCAGTTCATTCACTAACAAAAGGAGTTTTACTATGAACAACCGTCAAATTTTATCAGCAGCTATCGGTAGCCTGTTAGCACTTGGAGTGGCCAGCAATGCCAGTGCTGCAGAGAAAAAAATGGAGATGGAGCAATGCTATGGTATCGCCAAGGAAGGCCATAATGATTGCTCCAGTAAAAAAAGCTCGCATTCTTGCGCTGGACAAGCCACTAAAGATCGTGATGCTGAGGACTTCGTAGCCGTACCCAAAGGCACTTGCGCCAAGATTGCTGGTGGTTACCTGAAGTCCTGATAATGGAAAAGCCCGCAAACGATTCTTTGCTGTGCATCGCCGGTATCGGGTTGCGGGCACCTCACTATTGTGAAGTGCTGGAAAAACTGCCCAATCTTGGCTGGGTGGAAGTACATAACGAGAATTTTTTCGGGGGTGGCGCGCCCCTTCGTACCTTGCTCAAGGTACGCGAACATTATCCCGTCAGCCTGCATGGCGTTGGAATGGGGTTGGCTTCGACTGCGCCGCTGGATCAGACGCATTTATCTGCCTTGCATCGTCTTTGTGATGCGGTGCAACCCGCTGCCGTATCGGAACATTTGTGCTGGAATTCTGTGCCAGACATGACTATCAACGGTTCTATTTTCATCAACGACTTACTTCCGTTTCCTTATACCCTTAAGGCTCTTTCACATGTAGCAGGACGAGTTGAACAGGTACAGGAAAAACTTGGTCGCCGATTGCTGGTGGAAAACCTCTCCAGCTACTTGTCTTTCACAAGCAGTGAAATGAGCGAGAGCGAATTTTTGTCTGAATTATCACGGCGCACTGGCTGTGCCATCTTGTTCGATGTCAACAATATGTACGTGAATGCACGAAACCTGGGCGTGGATGCCAAGGCTTTCATAAAATCGCTGCCAGCTGACGCGGTGGCGGAATATCACCTCGCTGGACATAGCATAAGGGACGGCTGCCTGGTAGACACCCATAGCACTCAAGTATGCGCCGAGGTGTGGGAGTTATATGAGTTTGCCTTGCAACAAATCGGTCCGCGCCCCACGCTGGTCGAATGGGATAGTGATATACCCGCGTTGGCAGTGCTGCAAGGTGAGGCGGAAAAAGCGCAGTATCGGTTGAAGAAATATCATGGTTTTGCTAAATAACGATCTGTCCGATCTTGCCCGCGCCATCGTGCGTGGCGAGGCACCATCGTCGCAGATCGACTCAAATAACCAGAATTATTCTGTTGACATCGCCATCGAAGTTTATCGCAACAATTATCGCGGCAATCTGCATGACACGCTTGTAGGCGTATATCCGGTCATCGAGCAACTCGTGGGCAAGGATTTTTTCCGACTGTTGACGCGGCGATTCATCGGGCAACATCTTTCGCGTAGCGGAAACCTGCATCACTATGGCGCAGAGATGCCAGATTTTGTTGCTGGCTTCGAACCTGCGCAAGAATTGGCTTACCTGCCAGAAGTCGCGGCGCTGGAGTGGGCCTGTCATTGCGCTTACTTTGCAGACGATGCCGCCACACTAGACATCGACAAGCTGGCGCAGGTACCACCCGAGCAATATCCGAATCTGATACTGCACATCCACCCGGCGTGCCATCTGGTGCGCTCCCGCTATCCCATCGCCGCAATCTGGCATGCCCATCAGCCGGGTGCGTCTGGTGACTTCCATATTGATCTGGATAGCGGTTCCAGCAACGCTCTGGTCAGCCGTAAAAAAGACGTTGTCTTGGTCAACGAATTGACGGAAGACGATGCCACTTGGCTGCAAAGCATGCAAGCTGGAATTCAGCTAGGAGAAGCAACTGCCACCACGCTGGAACATTATCCAGATCTCAATTTACAAGCCGCGCTACTAAAACTGGTCGCGCAAAACGTTTTTGAAAACTTTACCCTGGGAGCAACACCATGACACTGTTATCACGCTTGGCAAAATTTTATTACAAAGCATCACACCTGCCAGAATATCTGGCGCCTTTGCTTGATCTAGGGCTGAGACTATATCTTGCAAATATTTTTTTCAAATCCGGTCTGACGAAAATGCAAAACTGGGACAGCACACTATACTTGTTCAGCGATATCTACAATGTGCCGCTACTGTCACCTGAAGTGGCAGCATCAATGGCGACCGGTGCGGAGCTAGGACTGTCCGCGCTGCTGGTATTGGGGCTATTCGGGCGGTTTGCCGCTGCCGGATTGTTCATCCTCAATGTAGTTGCGGTCATTTCTTATGCTGATTTAAGCGAAGCGGGTATCAATCAGCACTTATCTTGGGGTATTCTGCTCGGCGTATTGTTGATACTGAGTCGCGGCAACTGGTCGATCGATGCATGGCTGGAAAAACGATTGCGATAATTTGCTTATGTTGTGCAATCCATCAATTGGCGGATTCAACTCTGAAGTGCAACTTTTGTAAGCGAATTTAGGTGGCGAGCTGCGTTAATATCGGAGCCACTTAAACGACCAAGTAAAAGGAGCACAGATGAAGAAATATAAGCAGCTCACCATCGGGCAACGATATCAGATTTACGGATTGAAACAAGCTGGTTTGGATCAAACTCAGATTGCCCAAAAG
>Ga0209344_10000978_pt1 | contig 41967 bp, 41 predicted proteins | sample Cruoilmetagenom6_FD_187293 | JGI IMG/M metagenome (GOLD analysis project Ga0209344, IMG submission 187293) | Oil polluted marine microbial communities from Coal Oil Point, Santa Barbara, California, USA - Santa Barbara Oil Seep Sample 6 (SPAdes)... | ecosystem: Environmental > Aquatic > Marine... | reverse complement strand
TTCCGATCTTCACAGTTCTCGACGACTAGCGGCTCAGGCGCTGGCCTGCTCGGCGGACTCGGCGGCACCGTGAGCGGCAGCCGCGGCGGCAGCGACGTGCTCGGTGGGCTCATCGGCGGACTTATCGGTGGCAGCCTTGGCTCACGGTCGTCGCGCCGATCGTCCGGCGGCTCGTGGGGCGGCGCTTCGCGGTCCGGCAGCAGGCGGTCAGGTGGGGTCCGTTCTGGCGGAAGTTCTCGCCGCAGTGGTGGTGGCCGCAGTCGCGGCGGTAGATTCTAAGTACGGTTTCTTCGAGAAAACTCACGAAAGGCACGTCGCATGGCAAAGCAGTCAATCCTTGGACGCATCTCGCAACTCCTGAAGGCGAACATCAACTCGCTCCTCGATCAGGCCGAGGACCCCAAACTGATGCTCGACCAGCTCGTTCGCGACTACACCAACTCCATTGCTGATGCGGAGAGCGCTGTCGCTCAGACCATCGGCAACCTGCGCTTAATGGAGCAGGACCACGCCGAAGATCGCAACGCCGCCACCGATTGGGGTCGCAAAGCGCTTGCGGCGAGCACGAAGGCCGATGAACTGCGTGCCGCCGGCAACACTGCCGACGCCGACAAGTTCGACAACCTAGCCAAGATCGCAATCGGACGCCAAGTTTCTGCCGAGAACGAGGCACGCTCTGCTGCCCCGATGATCGCGTCGCAGACTCAGGTCGTCGATCAGCTGAAGAGTGGCCTCGACGGAATGCGCGCCAAACTCAGCGAGCTGACCGCGAAGCGCGACGAACTTGTTGCCCGCTCCAAGACCGTTGAAGCGCAATCGCAAGTGCACGATGCACTTAAGTCGATCGACCTCCTCGACCCGACCAGCGAAATCAGCCGGTTCGAAGACAAGATCCGCCGCGAAGAAGCCAAGGTTCTCGGGCAGCAGGAGCTCGCAGCATCCAGCCTCGATGCTCAGTTCGAAGGCCTCGAGGACCTCGGAAAACAGACCGAAGTTGAAGCCCGTCTTGCTGCGCTGAAAGCGGGCGGCGCGAAGGCTGTCACATCTGGCGACTAAACCGCCAGCATCCTCCCGCAGCGTAGCGACCTAGCAGTACGAAGGTTCAGAACATGGCACTCACCTATGTTGTAGCGCCACAGTGGCAAGGCTCGGGTTCTTCTCGGGCCATGCAACTCGTTGACGGTGCCGAGTCGATTCGCGGAGACCTCCCCTCCGCCTCGACTCGCACGATCGACATCCCGTTGGAAGCTGGCGACCATCAGGGAACCGGTGTTCACCGCTATAGCTCACTGTTGCTCGTTCGAGACCGCGCTCGGCACGCGCTTGCGACCGAGTCAAGCCCGCACGTCACCATTGGCGGCGATTGCGGAGTTGAGCTTGCCGCCATCGAACATGTCATTGCGGCCGACCCCGTCGTCGTCTGGCTCGACGCCCACCCTGATCTGCACACCCCGGAGTCAAGTCCCTCGGGAGCGTTCACCGGGATGGTGTTGCGCACGCTCCTTGGCGACGGTCCGCCTGAGCTAGTTCCCGAACATCCTCTGCGTGCTGATCGGGTGATTCTAGCCGGGGTTCGCGCGGTCGATCCCGCAGAGGATGACTACATTCGTCAGTGCGGCATTCGCACCATCGCGGTGACGGAATTCTCGGCAGACACGCTTGTGGATGCAATTGGCGCCACCGGCGCCAGCAGCGTCTACTTGCACATCGACCTTGATGTGCTCGACCCCGCCGACCTCACCGGGCTGGGTTCTCCGGTGCCCTTTGGGCTCCGCGCCACCGCGCTGCTAGAAGCGATTCGTGCGGTTGTCGCACGGTATTCGCTGGTGGGAGCCGGAATCACCGAGTTTGCGCCGGCCTCCCCCGTGCAAGCTGTGGATGACATGCCCACCATCCTGAGATTGATCGGTGCCCTCAACTACTCGCCTACCTCGACCGCAGGCTCGACCGCAGGCTCGACAGAGCCAGAATAATTTACGTCACCCGGCGACACAGCAACACTCCCGTCGTAGTGTGGGAACATGACTGACTCCAGCGCCAGCCCCGCCAAGATCACCGTGGAGCGAGACGGTCACGTCTTGCTCATCGGGTTGAATCGCGTAGACAAACGCAATGCCGCCGACATGGAAATGTTGCAGCAGCTTGCACGGGCCTACGGCGAGCTTGAGCACGACCCCGAACTGCGGGCCGGCTTCGTCTTCGCCCACGGCGACCACTTCACTGGTGGACTCGACCTCGCCGACATCGGCCCCCGCATCGGCGCGGACGGGCTCGACATGGTTCCCGAGGGTGGCATCAACCCGTGGCAGGTCTCGGGCGAAAAGCTCTCGAAGCCTGTCGTGATCGCAGTGCAGGGCACGTGCCTCACGCTCGGCATCGAACTGCTGCTCGCGAGCGACATTGCCATCGCTGCGGACTCGACCGTCTTCGGTCAGGTCGAGGTATCGCGCGGCATTCTGCCCTTCGGCGGAGCCACCATCCGGTTCCCCCGCCAGGTCGGCTGGTCGAACGCGATGCGCTGGATTCTCACCGGTGACAGTTTCGATGCGGCTGAAGCTCACCGCATCGGGATGGTGCAGGAAGTCGTTCCGCACGGCGAGCAGTATGCGCGCGGCCTTGAGCTGGCGCACCGCGTTGCGGCGCAAGCACCGTTGGCCGTGCAGGCCGCGCTCGCCAACGCGAACCTCGCGATTCGTGGAGGTGATGCGGTAGCCGAAGCCGGACTTCAGCCCGCACTCGCAGCCGTTGCTCAGAGCAAAGATGCCAGAATCGGCATGGAAGCGTTTATGACCCGCACTACTGCGGAGTTCATCGGCAAGTAGGTACAAGAAGCACCGGCACCACCAACGCGAAGGAGTTCACTCATGACCGAGAACAACTGGGACGTCATTGTTATCGGAGCCGGGGCGGTCGGTGAGAACGTGGCGGATCGCGCCGTTCAGGGCGGGCTGAGCGTGGTGCTGGTGGAGAGCGAACTCGTCGGTGGTGAGTGCTCGTACTGGGCCTGCATGCCCTCCAAAGCTCTGCTCCGAAGCGGGCTCGCTCTGCGTGCCGTCGAGAAGCTTCCCGGCGCTGCCGAGGCCGTGACTGGTGGCATCAACGTTGAGGCTCTGCTCGCGCGCCGCAATAGCTTCACGAGCAACTGGGATGACGCAGGCCAAGTGCGCTGGGTCAAGAAGGCAGGCATCGGCCTCGAGCGCGGTCACGCTCGGCTCGCAGGCCCAAAGACCGTGACCGTTACTGCCGATGACGGGACCGTCACGACTCTCACCGCCAACCACGCTGTTGTCGTGAGCACGGGCTCCGATCCTCTACTGCCGAACATTCCTGGCCTTATCGAAACCCAGCCGTGGACACCCCGTGAAGCCACTGCGGTCAAGGTTGTTCCCGAATCTCTCGCCATCATCGGCGGCGGCGTTGTTGGCGTCGAGATGGCCACCGCCTACCGTGACCTCGGCGCCGACGTCACCCTGTTTGCGCGCAGCGGACTCCTGAATGGCCAAGAAGACTTCGCCGGCGAGCTGGTCGCAAAGACCCTCACGGAACGCGGCGTCACCATCGTCGAGACCTCCCCCACGCGGGTGGACCGCACCGCCGACGGCGTCGTGATCGAGACTCCGGAAGGTAACTTCACGGCATCCGAAATCTTGATTGCTACCGGTCGTGCCGCTCGCACAAACGACATTGGGCTCGAGACCGTCGGCCTCACCCCTGGCGACTGGATCCGGGTGGATGACACCATGCTCGTGCCCGACACCGACTGGCTCTACGCTGTCGGTGATGTCAACCACCGCGCGCTGCTCACCCATCAGGGCAAGTACCAAGCACGGGCTGCCGGTGACGTGATTGCCGCCCGCGCCAAGGGCGAGACCGTGGATGACGCCCCGTGGGGTGCGCACGTTGCGACCGCCGACCACGGCGCTGTTCCGCAAGTCACCTTCAGCGATCCCGAAGTCGCTTCGGTGGGCGTTATGTCTCACGATGCCGAGAAGCAGGGCGTTGACGCTCAGGTCGTTGACTACAACATTGGGTGGGTTGCCGGCGCGAGCCTGCAGGCTGACGGCTACGAAGGCCAGGCGCGGCTCGTGATTGATCGCGAACGTCAGGTCATTATCGGCGCCACTTTTGTGGGGCAGGATGTTGCGGAACTGCTGCACTCGGCCACCGTCGCCATCGTCGGTGAGGTGCCGATCGCGCGCCTGTGGCACGCAGTTCCCTCGTACCCGACGATCAGTGAGGTGTGGCTGCGATTGCTTGAGACCATCGGACGCCCGTGAGCCGAGCACAAAGGCTGGGCACGCGACTCGGGCGGGCACTCGCCACCGCGGAGCACAATCCGCGGGCGCGGCGCGCGCTATTTCACCCCGTGATTACGAGGCCCGGGTATTGGTTCGCCACGGCATCCGGGCTGCTGTGGGGCGGCATTATGAGTGGCCTGCGAGTGCGTAATCGCGGTGGCGTGATTGTGGCCGGTTACCTTCCCCGCTGGGCATTTGGGCGAGGTGGAACAACACTTGGCGCCGTCTATTTGACCTGCGACAACGTGAGCACCGGTGTTCTCGAGCACGAGGCCGTGCACCGAGCGCAGTGGCGTGAGTACGGGCTGTGGTTCATTCCGCTCTATCTGCTGGCGGGGCAGAATCCGTTGGCCAATCGCTTTGAGATTGAGGCGGGGCTGGAACGCGGCGGCTATGTGCGTGTGAAATCGCCTCGTGCCCCAAAAAGTACGAGGGACTAGCGGGCGCTAGTTCGAGAAATTCGCTGAAGCTAATTCGAGCTGAGCAGGCGTGCGGGGCCCTGATGGGCAACCCACGCGTAGACGGTGCTCTCACCGAATGCGCTCACCGGCAGCATTTCGCTGAGCCACGCATCGACCGAACGGGCAACACTTTGACCGCGTTCGCGTAGAAGCCAGCACACGCTGAATCGACCCGGAGCCGCTAGCGGCTGGATGTCGTCAGCCGAGTCAACCTCGATGAACACTTGGCCGCGAGAACGTGCTGGCAGTGTCGCAAGGATCATCGAGATTGCGTCAATGGAGGTCTCGTCTCCCGCGAGCAGCACACGGTCAGCCGACTGGGGATTCCAGGCGATCTGCGGGGTGAAGAGTTCGGGAAACATGTGCTTCCAGTATAGGCATGCCTTACCTAAATCGCGAAGTGCTCTCGGCTGACTCCAAGCCGCGACTTGTTGTCCACCACCGCGCACGCCACTAGATGATCGGACGCGCCCCGACTAAGCCCCGAACGCCGCCGGATGCCGCGAGCCCCACTGAAAGCGTCGCTCGAGTTGCGCGCCGATCGCGAGCAAGACATCTTCGCGTCCGGGACGACCGATCAGCTGCACACCCATCGGCAACCCTTCCGCGGTTTCGTGCACGGGGAGGCTGATCGCGGGCAGGCCCGAGACGTTGACGAAGCTCGTCCAGGGTGTGTATTGCACCTGCTTGGCGAAGTTCTCGAAGGCATCTGCGGCTCCAAACCAACCGAGCGGGCGCGGGGGCATCGCCATCGCCGGGGTCAGCACGGCGTCGTAGATCGAGAACTGGCGGATGACGCTGCGCTCGAACCGCGACAGCGTTGCGATGGCGACACCCACGTCGCGTGCGCTCATCCGGCGTCCGCTTTCGATGAGCCATTTCGTGAGGGGTTCCACGAGCTCGAGTTGCTCGCCGTCGAGCGGGATTCCGGCGGCTGAAGCTTGCCACAGCACCGTAAACGCTTCGGCGTATTCGGGTGAGGGGCCAAGCCGAAAGTCTTCACTGCCGTGGCCGAGCTGGTCGAGCGCGGTCCGGGCGAGGGTGAGGGCACCCTGAGCTTCAGGCGAGACGCTGATGTCGTAGGTGTCATCCCACGGCGAGGTTGTCATGACGCCGATGTTGAAGGTGCCTTCACCACGAATGGCCGCGTTGAGGAAGGCGCCGCCGTCCCACGTGGGCGGGCCGACCGAGAAGGGTGAGGGGCTGGCAATACCATCGAGGAGCAACGCAGCATCCGCCACAGTGCGAGCCAGCGGTCCGGTAACCGGAAGCTGGCCGAGACTACCGAAGCCGCTGCCCGCGGGCACGCGACCACGTGACGGCTTGAGCCCGACAAGTCCGGTCGCGGCGGCGGGAATGCGAATCGAGCCTCCACCATCCGAGCCGGGCGCGAACGGCAGAAGCCCGGCGGAAACCGCGACGGCCGCTCCCCCACTGCTGCCGCCGGAGCCCAGCGACGTGTCCCAGGGGTTCACGGCCGGGGCATCCGAGAGCGGTTCGGTGTAGGCGGGGAGGCCGAACTCGGGAGTCGCTGTTTTGCCTAGGCTTATCGCGCCGGCGGCATCGAGAACGTCAACGATTTCGTCGGACTCATCGGGAACGAACTCGTCGAAGGCACGGGAACCGTAGGCGGTGCGCACTCCGGCGCGAGCCCAGAGGTCTTTTTCTCCGGAGGCAAGACCCCAGAGGGCAGAAGCCCGAGGTCCGCTTCGCTCGAGCTGGGCCGCCCGCTCGCGGGCGGCCTCCGGCGTCACGACGGTGAACGCTCCAAGCCCAGGGTTTAACCGCTCGATGCGGTGGAGGTAGTGGTCCACCAGTTCGGTGGGCGTGACCTCCCCCGCGCGCATGAGGTGAAGTTGCTCATTCGCGGTGAGGTGGTGGAGTTCTGACACGAGTTCAGCCTAAAGGCCTTGACAAAGTGACGCGATGCTGGTTGGTTAGTTACATCACCAACTAACCCACTAAGCAACTCGCAGAAAGGAGGCTCACATGGATGACTCTCGCCCCATCTTCGCGCAGGTCGCCGAGAACATTGAGAACGACATCATCTCCGGCGCACTACCCGAAGAAGGCCAGGCTCCCTCGATCAACGAGTTCGCAGCCTTCTACCGCATCAACCCCGCGACCGCCCTCAAGGGCGTGAACGTGCTCGTCGATGCCGGAATTCTCTACAAGAAACGAGGAATCGGAATGTTTGTCGCCGCCGGCGCTCAAGAACAACTCAAAGGTGCCCGCCGCGACAGCTTCAGCAGCGAGTACGTTCGCCCCCTCTTGGCCGAAGCAGAAAAGCTCGGCATCGACTCCACCCAACTCACCCAGATGATCGCCAAGGAGGCGAACAACGCATGACCTCCACCATCGAGGTAACTAACCTCAGCAAGCACTTCGGCACGGTGAACGCCGTCAACGACGTGAGTTTCACCGTCGAAGAGAACAAGATTTACGGCCTCCTCGGTCGCAACGGCGCCGGCAAGACCACGCTCATGCAGTTGCTTACCGGCCAAGAATTTGCCTCGAGCGGCACCATCTCGCTGTTCGGACAGACTCCGGTCGAGAACGCCAAGGTTCTGCAGAACACCTGCTTCATCAAAGAGAGCCAGCGTTACCCCGAAGACTTCCGCCCCAAAGATGTCTTCAAGACAGCCCCCTGGTTCTTCGCCAACTGGGACCAAGACTTCGCCGACCGCCTGATCGCCGACTTCCGCCTCCCCCTCGACCGCCGCATCAAGAAGCTCTCGCGTGGCCAGCTCTCCTCCATCGGCGTCATCGTCGGCCTCGCCTCACGCGCACCGCTGACGTTCTTCGATGAGCCCTACCTGGGGTTGGATGCCGTGGCTCGCCAAATCTTCTACGACCGCCTTCTTGAGGACTACGCCACCCACCCGCGCACCGTGATCCTCTCCACCCACCTCATTGACGAGGTCAGCAACCTACTCGAACACGTTCTCGTGATCGACGAAGGCAAGCTCCTCATCAACGAGGATGCCGAAACTCTCCGCAATCGCGCCACCAACGTGGTCGGCATGAAGACCGCCGTCGAGACGTTCATCGGCGACCGCGACGTGTTGCACCGCGACGGCATTGGCGGGCTCAGTTCCGTGACCGTTGCCGGGCTCAGCGAGAGCGAGCGACACGATGCCCACGCTGCCGGGCTGGAACTGTCACCGGTGTCGTTGCAGCAGCTCATCATCCAACTCACCCGCACCGAAACCAAGGAATTCGAGGCCAGCGCATGACCACCACAACAACGGCTCTCGCCCATCCGGCAAGCCCCCTGAAGCGCATCACGAGCGTGGCCAAGCTGCACTTCGCCAACCCCTGGACGACCCTCGGCTTGCCGTGGATCATTCTCGGCGTGATCTTTGTGGGCATGCTCACCATCTGGTGGCTGATTTACTCCGCGATCGACCCTGCCGACCGCGCTGGCGCGCTAGAAGGTACCCAGTTCTCCGGGTCGAGCTTCTTCATCTACATCTACATGATGGTCGTGGCGATCCAGGCGATCAGCATTACGTTCCCGTTTGCTCTCGGCTACGGCGTTACGCGCCGCGACTACTACCTCGGAAGCGCACTTGCTTTCGTGGTGCTAGCCGTGATCTACACCGCCGGGCTCACGCTGATCTCAGCCGCCGAAACGATGACCGGCGGCTGGGGAATGGGTGTCACCATTTTTGCGCCCGTCTACTTCGGGGCGGGCATCGCGGAACGCATTTTCGTGCAGTTCGTGGCGTTCCTGTTCTTCCTGTTCTTCGGTTCAGCAATTGCCGCAGTCTGGGTGCGGTGGAAGGCAACCGGCGTGACGATGTTCTTCATTGTCGTTGCGGCGCTGCTCGTGGGTTTGATTGCGCTGGCCACCTTCACCGGCTCCTGGTCTGCAGTGGGCGCCAGGTTGGTCGACCTCGGCGTACTCGGCGTCGCCGCCTGGAGCCTCGTGCTCACCGCGATCAGCGGCGTTGCCGGGTTCACGCTGCTGCGGCGAGCAACTCCGCGTAACGCGGCCTAGTTTTCGACACTCCTCACGCCCACCACAGAATCGACCCCAAAAACAGATGCCCGGCTCTCCACTGCGGAGGCCGGGCATCTCAGCGTTCACCGTGACTGGTTAGTCCGCGAGCGACTTCTGCATGATGTGAGTGCCGACCCAACGATCGAACTTGAAGCCCACACGTTTGAGATGTCCGATGGTCTCGAATCCGAGTTTGTGGTGGAGGCGAATGGAAGCTTCGGCTCCGTCATCCGAGATCACCGCAATCAGTTCGCGGATGTCCGCGTCACGACCGCGCTGAATCAGCTCCTCCATGAGCGCTCCGCCCAGCCCACGACCGGTGGCTGACGGCGACAGATAGATGGAACTCTCCACGGTTTGCTTATAGGCATCCTTCGGCCGCCACGGAAACATCGCCGCGTACCCCACGGCAGTGTCGCTTTCGTCGGCGGCGACAATGAACGGCAGCCCCGCCTCTTGCACCGCCGCGCGTTTGAGGTTCATCGTGGCTTCAGTGGGCGCGGCAATGTCAAACGTCACCACTGTCGTGCGCACGAAATGACCATAGATTTCGGCGAGCGCCACATCATCTGCGGCCGTGGCGTCTCTGAAATGGTGTGCCATAGCACGCTCCCGAAGTGTGAAGTGGTGGGAGCGCTAGTTTACGCGTCAACGCGCCAGTCTACGGTCGCTGCTCCCTGCGCCCTGAGTGCCGCATTGGTTCGACTGAAGGGGCGCGACCCGAAAAAACCGCGGCGGGCTGACAGCGGGCTGGGATGAGGGCTAACGATCATCGGGGTGCCCCCGAGCAGCGGCGCAACGGACGCCGCATCTTTGCCCCACAACACCGCGACGAGCGGCTTGGGTCGTGCAGCAAGAGCCTGAATGGCGTGGGCCGTCACCGCCTCCCAGCCGTGGCCACGATGGGAACCAGCCGCCCCCGCCCGCACGGTAAGTACCCGGTTCAATAGCAGCACTCCCTGGCGTTGCCATGCGCCTAAATCACCGTGATCGACGGGCGCAATGCCGAGGTCATCGTGCAATTCCCGGTAGATGTTACTGAGGCTGCGCGGCAGCGGTCGCACCGCACGATCCGCCGCGAACGCGAGGCCGACGGCATGGCCCGGCGTCGGATAAGGGTCTTGACCGACGATGAGGACGCGCACGTCTTCGAATGGCGCCTGAAAGACCCGCAGCACCGCAGATTCCTCCGGTAGCCAGCCCTGTCCTTCAGCGCGCTCGTCGTCGAGAAAGCCGTCGATGGTAGCCAACTGGCCTCCCATGGGCGCCAAAACACGAGACCACCCAGGGTCGACACTGCTGAAATCCATGTCACTACGCTAGCTCCCGCCCCAGCTACCGATAACATCCGTCTATGTCTTTGCTGCGCGGAAAATCCGGGGCCATCACCATGGGCCTCATCGGGTACCTCTTTTTCGTGGAGCTGGTGAGCGGAGTCATTCAGGGCTACTACATACCCTTGATTCCCGATCTGGTTCAGCATCTGGGTATTCGCGATGCCGATTTCAACTGGTTTGAGGCCGCGCAACTACTGTTGAGCGCCATCGTGGTGCCTATTTTGGCGAAGCTCGGCGACATGCACGGACACAAGCGAATCCTGTTGGTCTCCACGGTTCTCACGGCGGGTGCGACCTGGTGGTTAGCGTTTACTGGCGACTTCACGAGCTTTCTGGTCGCGTGGGCGCTTCAAGGCTTCTACGTCGTATGGTTGCCGCTTGAGGTCGCCCTGATCTTCGACCGCGGACGGGTGACCGGCACCGGTGCCTCGCAGACCCGTCGCGCGGCCGGTTTCCTTGTGGTTGCCCTCGAGGCCGGTGCAATCCTTGGGGCTCTCGGTGGCGGACGCATCTTCAAGGCGTTTGGTGAGAACGTGCAGCAGACCCTAATGGTGCCGGCGATAGCGGTGACTATCGTGTTCTTCGTCATCCTGTTCGGCGTTCCCGAGTCGAAGCCGTTGCCCGGTCGCTCTCTCGACTTCTGGGGCTTCGTGCTGCTCACACTGGGCTTGCTGCTCATCACCTCGGGACTCACCTTCCTGCGCATCAACGGCCCCGAAGCCTGGTGGGTCTATCTGCTCATGCTTGCCGGTGTCGCCACGTTTATCCCGTGGGGTCGCTACGAACTGCGCCAGAAGGACCCTGCCATTGATCTTCGGATGCTGAGAGACCCCAGCATGTGGCCGATCCAACTCACCGCTGGGCTCGTCGGCATCAGCCTCCTCGGCGCCCAAGCACCACTATCCACTTTCGCTGGGACAGACCCGATCAACGGGTACGGTCTCGGCATGGAATCCGACGAGATTTCTTACATCATCGGCGCTTATCTGGTCTCAATGATCGTGGGAGCGCTGCTGTTCCCAATCCTGTCGAAGCGGCGCAGTCCCCGATTCGCCCTCATCGTTGCGACCTTCTTTGTGGCAACCGGCTACTTGCTTTTCTTGCCGTTCCACGCGACCGTATTGAGCGTGTTCGTCAACATGAGCATTGCCGGCCTAGGCTCTGGCGCGCTTGTCGGGGCGCTTCCTGCCGCGGCTGCTGCGGCCGCTCCGCGCGGGCAAACCGGCATCGCTACAGCCCTCACAAATACGACCAAGACAATTGGTGGATCGTTCGCCTCAGCAGTCTTTGCGATCGTTCTCGTCGCGGGTGCGGCGACCGCCGTAACGGAAACGGCATCGAGCCTGTTGGGCTATTTGACGGTGTTCGCGATTTGCGGCGCGGGGGCACTGGTGGCTGCGGTGCTGTTGTTCCTCGTACCGAAACTGGCGTTCGCCGACGTGACCGACGATCTCGACGAACTCCTAGTGCCTATCGAGACCGAAGATAAGGTCTAGCGAACTTTCAGCTCGCCCCGAATCATCTTGTACGGTGCTGCCTGAGCTACCGGCTTCACCGTCACGAGGTCGATATTCACAAACGGCGGCAATTCGATCGAGTGCACGATGGTTTCGGCAATGTCCTCGGCGACAAGCGGGTCGGGCACGTTCTCGTACACCGAGTCGGCTTTCGCGGCGTCGCCGGCATAGCGGACGAGGGCGAACTCCTCTGTCTTGACCATTCCTGGCGCCACTTCGATCACCCGAATCGGCTCGCCCGCCAATTCAAGGCGCAGCACCGCGGTGAGCGCGTGCTCGGCAAACTTGGCCGCGTTGTAGCCACTGCCGCCCTCATAGACAACGTGGGCCGCGATCGACGTGACCATGAGGATGCTCGCGCTCTGACCCTCCACGATTCCCTCACGCAACAGCGGCAGGAGCGCGCTGGTTACACGTTTAGTCCCCACCACGTTCACGTCAAACATGCGAAGCCAATCATCTGCGTCGCTTTCTTCGACGCTGGCAACACCGAGTGCCCCACCCGCGTTGTTTACGAGCGCATGAATTGGACCGAGCTCACGCAGGTAGGCGGCAAGCGCGTCAACATCGTCTTGCCTCGTGACATCGGCAACGAACGTGTCGATTCCGATGTCGGCGGCGAGCGCCGCGAGACGTTCTTCTCGCCTAGCGACGGCGACAACCTGCCATCCGTTGGCCGCGAACCGTCGCGCGGTTGCCTCACCAATACCCGAACTTGCCCCGGTCACCACTACTCGACGATTCACCATTCCTCCAAAATACCGGTATTACACTTCGACGAATGACCGAAGCTCCCACTGAGGCTGTGAAGCCGACGCGTGCACCAACAGTGCGCCTGCCGCACTGGGATAACGCGCGCTTTCTTGCGGTCACACTCGTGGTGATCGGGCACGGCATTCAGCGACTCACCTACGACTCCAACAATGCTCTCGCCCTCTACCTGTTCATTTATGCATTTCACATGCCGGCTTTCGCGATCATCAGCGGCTACTTCTCCAAGCCGGGATCACCAACCACGCTTCACATGCGGCGAGTGCTCACCGACATCCTTTTGCCGTACTTCATCATGGAGGCCATTTGGTCACTCGTGAAGTTCTTTGCGGAGGGCGAGGCCGACCTCAATCCATCACAACCCAGCTGGACACTGTGGTTCCTGCTGGCGCTCGGAATCTTTCGACTCGTGCTGCCCTACCTTGCGCTGCTGCGCTGGCCTCTGCTGTGGGCCGTGATCGGCTCCATCGGGGTCGGGTATTTCGACAACGTCGACAGCACCTTTTCCTTATCGCGGGCGATCGGTATCCTGCCGTTCTTTGTGCTCGGCTGGAAACTGCGGGAGTGGGGTCTCGTCGGGTGGTGGCAACAGGCACGACGTTCTGTACTGCTGGTGCGCGGACTCTCACTTGCCGTGTTCGCCTGCTGGATGGCGATTGTGCTCGGCAACATCGAGCTGTGGCGCGCCATCAACCTCCGCTTTTGGTTCTTCTACGACGATTCCTACAGCGATCTTGGCGGCGATCAATGGTGGGCTGGCGGAGTTCGACTCGGGCTCATCGTTCTCGCGGTGCTCCTCAGCGCGGCCTTCTTTGCTCTGGTTCCGCGACGCTATACGTGGATTACGGATGCCGGCCAAGCCACCATGTACGTTTACCTCCTGCACAGCTTTGTTCTCTATCCGCTGCGCGAAAGCGGATTGTTGCTTGACGAACGATCCTCAGCGATGTGGCTACTGAGCATGGTTCTCGGGTCCATGGGATTGTCGCTCGTGTTGGCAAGCCCCTTGGTAAAGAAGTTGTTCCACCCGATCATCGAGCCGAAACCCGTGTGGCTGTTTGCACCGCTTGCGAATCAGCAAACACGATCGACCGTCAAGCGTTGAGTTACGACATGTTTCGCGACTGATTGACCGACTTGCGGGGCCTGTTTAGGCTCACAGTGTGGCGGATATCCCGCCGCACTTACGACCATGAGGAGGCCGCCGTGAGCGACTGGAACTTTGAAACCAAGCAGATCCACTCTGGCGCGCAGCCCGATCCCACCACCAACTCGCGGGCAACGCCGATCTACAAGACAACGGCTTACGTCTTCAATGACGCCGACCACGCCAAGAGCCTTTTCGCCTTGGCCGAGTTCGGAAACATCTACACCCGGATCCAAAACCCCACGCAGGATGTTGTTGAGCAGCGCGTTGCCGCTCTCGAGGGCGGAACGGCAGCACTGTTGCTCGCCTCCGGCCAGTCAGCAACCACCTTCGCAATTCTGAACATCGCTGAAGCCGGCGACCACATCGTGGCGTCGTCCTCCATCTACGGCGGAACGTACAACCTCTTCAAGTACACCCTTGCCAAGCTCGGCATCGAGACCACGTTCGTAGAAAACCAGGATGACGCGGCAGAGTGGGCTGCAGCGGTGCGTCCGAACACCAAGCTCTTCTTTGCCGAAACCATCGGCAACCCGCGCATCAACGTTCTCGACATCTCCCTCGTTGCGGATGCCGCACACGAGGCAGGCGTTCCGCTCATCGTCGACAACACCATCGCTACTCCATACCTGATTCGCCCGTTCGAGCACGGCGCCGACATTGTTGTTCATTCGGCTACCAAGTTCTTGGGTGGACACGGCACGGTTCTTGGTGGCGTGATTGTCGATGGCGGCAAGTTCGAGTGGTCTAAGAATGTCGACAAGTTCCCTGGCCTTACCGTGCCCGACCCGTCGTACCACGGCGCGAGCTACACGGGTGTGCTCGGCGATGGCATCGCCTACATCATCAAGGCGCGAGTGCAACTGCTCCGCGACCTCGGTGCAGCCATCTCCCCCGACAGCGCCTTCTCACTCATCCAGGGCATCGAAACGCTCAGTCTTCGCATCGAACGTCACGTACAGAATGCGCAGGAAATCGCCGAGTGGCTCGAGAACCACGACGACGTTGATGTCGTGTACTACGCGGGACTCCCCTCGAGCCCGTGGTACTCCAACGCCAACAAGTACGCCCCCAAGGGTGTCGGTGGAGTTCTGTCCTTCGAGCTCAAGGGTGGAGTCGACGCTGGTCGTTCCTTCGTCAACGGTGTCTCGCTGTTCAGCCACGTTGCCAACATCGGTGACGTGCGCAGCCTCATCATTCACCCGGCATCGACCACCCACTCACAGCTCACCCCCGAGCAGCAGCTCACCTCTGGTGTCACACCGGGGCTCGTCCGCCTGTCGGTAGGCCTCGAGAACATCGAGGACATCAAGGCAGACCTCCAGGCCGGGTTTGATGCCGCACGGGCAAAGACCGCAGAGATTCGCGCCAGCGCCTAGATCCGCTCGCTGCAATGGTGGCGGCGGTACTCTTCCGAGTGCCGCCGCCACTGTTCGTTAACTCTGAGGTTGCGTCTGGAAGTCGTAATAATGTCGTGCGACTCGGCAATATTCGCGATACTTGATAGACATGGACTGGCAGACTCCCGAAGATACCGTGCCCTCGGCATTCATCACCGACGCAAACGTGCGTTCACTTCTTGGCAAGCCCCCGGCGACGGGTGCCTGGCGGGAGGGTGATCCGGTCGGTCAACGCAAATTTGTCACCATCAGCGACCTTCCGTTGGAGTTCAGCGGCAGGCTACCCTCTGCTCGAATCGCCTATGAGACGCATGGCACGCTCAACGACGATGCGTCCAACGCGATCCTTGTCGCGCATGCGCTAACCGGCGACAGCCACATTGCTGGCACCCCCGGTGCCGGGCACTCGACCGGCGGATGGTGGAATGACCTTGTTGGGCCGGGGAAGGCCGTCGACACTGACCGTTGGTTTGTGGTCTGCCCAAACATTCTGGGGGGCTGCCAGGGCAGCACCGGACCCGCCTCCCACGCGCCAGACGGCACCGAGTTGGGCTCCCGTTTCCCCTTCGTTACCATCCGCGACCAGGTTGCAGCACAGGTCGCTCTCAGCAATGCCCTCGGCATCGATCGGTGGGAAGCCGTGATCGGTGGCTCGATGGGAGGAATGCACGCCCTGGAGTGGGCGGTCGGGTATCCAGAGCGCTTGAACAAAGTGGCAATTCTCGCGGCACCTCCCGTGTCGACGGCTGATCAGATCGCCCACAATTCTGTTCAGGTGGAGTCGATTCGCACGGATCCCGCATTCGCCGATGGCGCCTACTACGATGCCGCTGATGGCGATGGTCCCCACCGCGGGTTGGCGCTCGCCCGCCGGTTGGCATTGATCAACTACCGTTCCCCCGACGAGCTCAATGACCGTTTCGCTCGCACTTGGCAGAGCGAAGTGAGCCCCTGGGGCAAGGGTGGGCGGTATGCGGTCGAAAGCTACCTTGATTTCCACGGCAACAAGTTCGCGCGCCGCTTCGACGCCAACAGCTATATCGCCCTCGTCGAGGCGATGAGTTCACACGATGTCGCTCGCGGGCGTGGCACTATTGACCAGGCGCTCGGGCGAGCCACAATGCCGGCACTTGTTCTCGGCATCGACAGCGACCGTCTTTTTCCCGTGTCGGGACAGGAGATTATCGCTGAGCACCTGTCGGGCAACATCGACGGCAGCCTGCCACACGTGATTCGCTCCCCCTTCGGACACGATGGCTTCTTGATCGAGGATCAGCTCGTCAGCCCCCAGTTGCAGCGCCTTCTCAACCTCTAAAGTCACGCAGAATCGGCGTTCAGCAGGCGTGTCGATCAACATTCTGTCGCTACTGATGAGATCGGCGGTGTGCCACCCCCCGTTAGGGGGAAAGTTGTGCAAGCATTGCCCCAAATGGACCTCATCGCTAAAGAACGGGATCGCCTCCTGCAGCGCACTGCGCGCGTGGCAAGCCTTAGCTTCCTGACCGTTTCGGTTCTCTGCCTGAGCATTCCAGGGGCAGTCGACACCCTGACGCTGCTGCTGTGCCTGCCCCTGTATGCGGCCCTTCTAGTGCTGCAGTTTCAGATGGGCAACAGTCGCTCGGTTGGTTGGATATTGCCGTCGTTTGCTGTCGGCATCATCGTGATTCTGCTTATCGCTGGAACTCCGGGCGGCCCTAGCCAAGCCGGAATCTCGGCAGCCGTACAACTCTCTTCGGCTTCGTTAGCGTGCCTCGCAATCGCGCTGACGACCACTGTGCTGCGGCGAGTTGTCCTACTCGTCGGCTTCCTCGCTGTAGCGAGCGTGACCGTGGTCGCTTTGACACCTTTCCAGTCCCCCCTTCGCACCCTCGCGCTGCTACTCTTCGGCTGGATTCTCGCCTCGCTCATCGGATACTGGATCGGCTCCGGCGTGCCCCAAGCGGTGCGCCGCATAGCGAGCATCGGTCGCGCTCACCGTGCCGAGCGACAGGCCAGCGAGACTGAAGCCCAACGGCGCCAAGGCGCGCGGCTGCTGCACGACACGGTGCTCGCCACCCTCACTCTGCTGGCACACTCCGGGGTCGGTGTCTCCGAGGAGGCGATGCGCCAGCAGGCCGGTGATGATGCTCGGCTGCTGCGCCAACTCCGCCTCGGCGCTACTCCCACACCGCAAGCCTCAGGCGAGTACACCCTGAGCGCCCCGGTCAGCGAAACAGTGCTCGGTACAACGCTTGAGTCGGTCAAGCAACGCTTTGGCCGCATGGGGCTTGAGGTCAGTTGGCACGGCACCGGGCAGGTTCTGTTGCCGAGCGATGTGCTCGATGCATTTCTATTAGCGCTCGCGGAGTGCCTTGAGAATGTGCGTCGCCACTCCGGCGTAACCGACGCCCACGTCACGATCACCGAAGACGACACCACAGTACGGGCCATGATCACCGACTCTGGTGTCGGTTTCGTCCTCGACGACGTCGATTCGGCAAGTCTCGGCTTCAAGGAGTCAGTCGTCGCTCGGCTGAAAGAAGTACGCGGGCAAGCCAGATTGTTCTCGACCCCAGGATCAGGCACGACCGTCGTCTTGGAGGTCCCTCGGTGACATACGCTCCCCCAGAAGAGAACACGCTTGGCGTCATCGTCGGAGCGAGGCATCGTCGCACGAAGAGCGCTGCGGTTCGTCGGCTTGCCGGCGACGATACCCCTCGACTCACCAGTCTGGGCACCGGTTTCGTCGGAGTCGGCGCTGCCGTGCTGGTCTGCCTCCGCGCACTCTACGGCCTCTCCTGGCTAGTGGCCCAATGGGAGATCTACCCCAATCCTGTTCCTGCGGCGATCGCCTGGCTACTGCTCGTGTTCCTGATCGTGGGGACCATCATCACCGTCCAGCTCATTAGCGGACCACTGCCCCACTGGATGTTCGCGATTTTCCTCGCAGGGCTCGCCGCCGTGATCGCATTGGATCTTTACGCAATTTGGGGCCTCCACGACATCGGGGCTTATGCAACATCTGCGATTGCCGCGGGTATGACGCTTCTTCTGATCATCACTGTTCGCCCCTACAGCGACATCGTCATCGCCGTGTCAGCCATCGGCGTTGCCCTCGTCGCCGCGGTCCTGGTGAACGTCCCACTGACTACTGACAACCTCTCACCCCAAATAACCAGCATCGCATTCGCGGTAGTCCCCACAGCAGTGGGACTGGCCCTGATCACCAACTTCCGCCGGCTGGTGCAAGTCGAACTCGATCGTGTTCTCGTTCAGAGCACGCTCACCGCACCCCGATTCGCGGTCGGCATGATGGCCTCCGAAGAACTCGCCCGCCTCGACCTCGCCGCAGAGAAACTACTCGATTCGGTCGCCAACGGCTCTACAAAACTTCCCCTGGCCCCCAAGATCGCCTCGACGGCTGCCTCACTCGCAACCGAATTGCGGCTCCATCTCATCGAAGGTCGACGCGAGACATGGCTGTATCACGCGATCACGGAGTCCGATCTTCTCGGCAAGTCGGTGACCCTAACAGACAAGGGAAGCCTTGCCGGTTTGCTGGATCCCGTTCAGCGCGACGGCCTTCTTTCCACCGCATGGCTGTTGGTGACAGATACCGCAAAACGCGGTGCCAAGAATTCCGTGCACATCACGATCGCGCCATCGACCGCCATAGTGGCCTCCGGCCTTGACGATAAGGTCGCGATCACCATCTCGATCACGTCGACGGGAGTCACAAAAAACCGGATCGACGCGTCCACCTGGGAAGCAGTTGCTCAGGTGGGGAGCTACACCGACACCATCGAGAACTCGAGCGTGCGTCTCGATATCGAATGCCTTGTCGATAACCCCGCAGACCAATAGATTCATACGATAAGACGACTGACCAGAGGAAATCATTGTGACTGAACCAACAAAGCGCATCCGGCTCGCAATCGTCGACGACCACCGAATGTTGCTCGGCGCGCTCACCGAGTGGATTCGTAAGGCAGCGGCTGACATCGACATGGTTGTTGCGGTGCCCACCTGGCCAGAACTCACGATTCACCCCGAGTTCCCTGTCGATGTCGTCCTGCTCGACCTCGACTTGAAAGACAACATTCCGGTCTCGCTGAAGATCAACACCCTTCGGTCGATGAACGTGCGGGTGGTACTCATGAGCACCTACTCTGAACCCAACGTGGTGCGTGAAGCCATTGCCGCGGGAGCTCTCGGCTACCTGGTGAAGAGCGAAGATGCCGACATGATCGTCGAAGCGATTCGTGCCGCGGCGAAAGGCGAGTCGTTCGTTTCGGCCGAACTGGACTTGGCCATCAACGCGGACGAAATTGGTGGAGCACCCAAGCTCAGCGCCCAGGAGCGCCGCGTCATGGCGCTCTATGGCGGCGGCGAGCCGGTGAAGTCGGTGGCGTACCAATTGAGCATTTCCGAAGAAACCGCCAAGAGCTACCTCAAGCGCATTCGCGAGAAGTATCGCGTGGCCGGTTTCGATGTCGGAACCAAGGTAGCGCTGCGCAAGCGGGCGCTCGAAGACGGCATCCTCATCGAGACCGACACGATCCATCACCTGTAGGTTAAACCGCGCATCGCACGGTCTACCCAGAACCGCACCGGTCCCTCCGAGTGAGACCCCGGTGCGGTTCTGGTAGTTAACGTCTGATCTGCGCCGCTAACTCTCGGAGCGGATGATCGCCTCTTCGAGTCGTTCGACTTTCGCCGTCATCTCGCCGGTTCGTCCGGGGCGAATGTCGGCCTTGAGCACAAGTGAGACACGCGACCCGAATTCACCGACGGCCTCTGTTGCGGCCTTCACGACGGCAAACACCTCGTCCCAGTCCCCCTCGATTGTCGTGAACATGGAGTCGGTCTGGTTGGGCAGCCCCGAGTCACGTACCACCTTCACCGCGGCCGCTACCGCATCGTGGACTGAATCGGTTCCGCTGGAACCACCACTGGGGGCGATTGAGAATGCGACGATCATGCTGCTGGCTCCTTCGATGTGGGACGTGCTGGGGTGGGGTGAGAAGAATGAGGCGCACCGAGCCCGACCTGGATACGCGGACTAGCAAGCCGAACAATGCCCACGATCGACCAGACTAGCAATGCAAGAAGTAGGAGGTTCCGCAGGGTGAGAATGGCGATCAAAGCCGGACTCGCGCCGAGCAACAGGTGATACAGGTACGGGTAAACGGTATGTGTCAGCGCAGCCAGCAGCACACCGAACGTCGCGGGAACGCGGAATCGGGATGATCCTTCCGCACGGTCAACCAACAGTCCGAGTACCACCGGCACGGCAAGCCACGAAATGAACTGCGGAGAACCAACCTTGTTGACGGTGATGAGCGCGGAAATCAGGGCCAAACTCACCATGCTGAGCACGCTCATCGCAGACGCACCAGAGCGTGACGCCCGGAAGCCGAGCCCGACGATCCCCACCACCACAAGTCCAAGCAGCGGAGTCATTACCGCTGCGGCGGTGTTCACCCCCGCACCGGCCACTTGGAAAGTAAGAATTGTGGAGTCGTAGTAGATGAAGGTGTCGGAAACCCCGGCGACAATTTGCCACAACCAGATTGCGGCCACTGGAGATTCGATTTGGACGCCGCGGTTGGTCTGCTCGGCGATGAAGGTGAAGACATTCCATTCGGATCCCGCGAGAAGAGCAAACACAATCACTGTCGCGGTCGTTGCCGCCGCGGCAATTGCTATCGTCCAGCGCTCCCGTAGCGCAATGAATGCGGCGAGTAGCAGTGCGGCCGGCCACACTTTGATCCACGTAGCGCACGCCAGAATGACGCCGGCAACCCGTGGTTTCATCAAGAGCAATCGCACCCCCACGATCGCCACCGCAACGGTGACCGCGTCAATGCGGCCGACGGCGATGGGGCCGAGCGCCAGCAGGAAGATCACCCACCACCATCCGGCAAACACACCAGCGCGAGAGCGCCCCCAACGGGTGAGGAATCCGAGGGCAACGAGGTTGAGGATCATGACGAGGGTGAGCCAGGTCGCCGCAATGTGCTCGAGACCGAACGTTACAGATGCCAGAATCGGCACAAGCGCCAGCAGCGGATAGACCCAAGGCGTGTCGACTCCCACGACAACGCCTGACGCATAGGCTTGCTCAGCCCACCGCGCATACACAATGGTCACATCACCGAGCGGCAGCCCCTGCGCGTTCAAGTTCAGCAGGCCGAGCACGAGATGCACTGCGATGAACGATAGCCACAGCGCGAATGCGCTGACTTCGTGTCTCGTCAACACACACGCTCAGTGTCGGGCGTGCCACCATCACTGATCGCGACCAATTCGGCAACAACCCGAGGGATCTCAACGCAGAGGTCAAGTATTGTCAGCGGCCCCCCAGCACTCGCCAGGTGGGCCGCACGACCGTGAATGAATGAGGCGGTGGCTGCCAGAGAAACCAGTCGAGACGGGGAATCCATGACACCACGACTGTGCGTTGCCACAAGCGCCCCGAGGATGCCGCCGAGAGCATCTCCAGCACCGGCCGTAGCGAGCCAGCTGGGGGCGGCAGCAACCGCGACCGATGCCCGACCGTCAGAGATGAACGTCGTATGCCCTTTGAGAAGTACGGTGCAACCGAGTTCCCCGGCAGCGTCTTTCGCCCACTTCAGCGGAGCAGCCGCAATCACCTCAACCGACACGTCAAGAAGCCGACCGAGTTCGCGGTAGTGCGGGGTAATCACCGTAGGACTCTGTGCGCGGTGAACAACGTCGAGCGCTCCGCCGTCGAGCACGAGCGGCACGTTCTGGCCGAGCGCTGCGGCGATATTCGTCTCGGTTTCTGGTGCACGGCCGGCGTAATCCATCCCCGAGCCGATGAGCCATGCTTGAACGCGGCCATCGGACATTACGGCTTCGGGGCGGCGCTGCAGAATGAGATCCTGCGCCCGCTCTGGCCCCAAATAGCGAACCATTCCCACGCCAGCGCGCAGTGCTGCCTCGACCCCAAGCACAGCGGCGCCCGGATACTGTGCCGAACCAGTGACTAGGCCCAGCACTCCCCTCGTGTATTTGTCGTCGGTTTCTCGCGGCGCAGCAATGTGGCGTGCTGCGTCAGCAGCACCCCACATCAACTCTGCTTCCATGGTCGTAAACGATAGTTGACGATGGCGTTAGCGACGCCGTGTCGCATCCTGAACTTCACCAACAAGCACCTCGATGATGTCTTCCAAGAAGAGAACACCGGTGGTCGCACCGGTCGCATCAAAACTGCGTGCGACATGAACACCTGAGCGCCGCATCGTAGCGAGCGCATCTTCGAGGTCGGTGTCGTTATACATCGAGATCAGTTGGCGGATGCGTTTCGGCGGCACCGGTTCCGAGAATTCGCTTTCCTCAAGGTCAATGACGTCCTTCAGGTGCAGGTATCCGGTCGGTTCCCCCGCATCATTCAGCAGGATGTAGCGAGAGAAACCGCGCTGGGCAACCGCCTTCTCGAGATCGGCAGGGGCAGCATCCTCTGGCAGTGTGACAAGCGCCGACATCGGAATGGCGACATCCCGGACTTTCTTCGAAGTGAACTCGAATGCACCAGTCAGTGTGCCACCGGCATCCGTCAGCACACCCTCACGAGTTGACTGCGCAACGATCGTCGCAACCTCATCGAGAGTGAACACGCTGTTCGCTTCGCTCTTGGGCTCGACCTTGAACAGCTGCAGGATGCCGTTGGCGATCGCGTTGAGCGCAACGATGATCGGGCTGAAAACCCTCGCAATGAACACGAGCGGCGGAGCCAAGATCAGCACAGCACGGTCGGGGATCGAGAACGAGAGATTCTTGGGCACCATTTCACCGAGCACCACGTGCAGGAACGACACAATAATGAGCGCCATGATAAACGCGATCGTGCTGATGAGCTCTTCACTCAGCCCTGTCAGCGCCAGTGGCACTTCGAGCAAATGATGAATAGCAGGTTCGGATACGTTCAGGATCAAGAGAGAACACACCGTAATGCCGAGCTGGCAGGCTGCCAGCATCAGAGTGGCGTGTTCCATGGCCCAGAGCGCAGTCTTTGCCGAACGCGAGCCTGCCGCGGCGAGCGGTTCAATCTGCGAGCGGCGGGCGGAGATGACGGCGAACTCGGCACCGACAAAGAACGCGTTGACGAGCAGCAACACGAATAGCCAAATAATTCCCCAAACGTCCACTAGCTCACCACCTCTGCATCGCTGAGGGCAACAACCGGATCTGGTGTGAACCTCACCCGGTCGATACGGCGACCGTCCAGTCGTTCAATTCGGAACACTCCACCGGCGGCGGTAATGGTGTCGCCGGTGCGCGGCACTCGGCCGAGTTCGCTCATGAGCCAGCCGGCCACAGTCTCGTACGGCCCCTCTTCTGGAACTTCGACTCCGGTGCGTTCGAGCAACTCGTCCGGACGCAGGATCGCCGGGAAGGTGAACCAGTCCCGAGACCGCACAACGTCTGCCTTTGAGCGGTCGTGTTCGTCTGATACTTCGCCGACGAGTTCTTCAACGAGATCTTCGAGGGTGGCGACTCCAGCGGTTCCGCCGTATTCGTCAACAACGACAGCCATTTGGTAGCCGCGGCCACGCAATTCGGCAAGCAGGGCATGCAACCGCATCGTTTCGGGCACCTGGAGAGCTTCGGTCTGTAGCGCAGAAACGGGCACATCGGCGCGCTTCTTGTGCGGAACAGCAACCGCTTGCTTGATGTGGACGAGTCCCACAACGTCGTCGATGCTGTCGTCGATCACGGGGAAGCGCGAAAACCCGGTGCGCTTGGCAAGGTCGATTACGTCTTGAGCACTGTCTGTGCGGTCGATGCTGTCCACGCGCGGGCGCGGAGTCATCACGTCTTGGGCCGTGTGATCGGCGAAGGCGAGAGTGCGCGCCAACAGCGTTGCGGTGTCCGCTTCGAGGCTTCCCTCACTCGCCGAGCGGCGCACGAGCGACGTGAGTTCTTCAGCGGTACGCGCGCCAGAAAGCTCCTCTTTCGGCTCGATGCCCACGGAACGCAGGATGCCGTTTGCCGTGTTGTTGAGCAAGCTCACGGCGGGCTTAAACACCGTCGTGAAGAGAACCTGGAATGGCACGACGAATTTGGCGGTCCCACGCGGTAATGCGAGGGCAAAGTTCTTCGGCACGAGCTCGCCGATGATCATCGACAGCAACGTGGCAAACGTGACTGCCAGGATGCTCGCAATGATGGTCACGGCGGTCGACGGCAGCAGGGCCCCCAACGGAAACGCTAGCCACGTGCTGAAGGCTGGTTCGAGTGTGTAGCCAGCGAGCAGAGTGGTGAGGGTGATCCCCAGTTGAGCGCTCGAGAGATGAGTCGAGGTGTGCTTGAGAGCGGCGATGGTTGTAGCGAGTCGCTTTTCGCCACGCTCTTGGCGAGCTTCGAGGTCGGAGCGGTCGAGGTTGACGAGCGCGAACTCGGAGGCGACGAAAAAGCCTGTGCCGACGGTCAGCACGAGGCCGGCGGCAAGGAGCAGCCATTCGTTCATGACAGGTCACCCCCAGCCGCGGAGGTAGGTAGAGAACGGGCGAAAGACAAGTGATGGTCGCACGGAACAAGGCCCCGGCGACAACTAGAGGGAGGGTCGTCCATTATGGGGTTGAGTATAGGACAAATTCCTCCAAGACTGGCGATCTGTTACCAGCTGACCGGCAATGCCTTGCCCTCCTCATAGCCAGCCGCAGACTGAATACCGACCAATGCCCGTTCACGGAACTCTTGCAGAGTCGCAGCACCTGCATAGGTGCAGGAGCTTCGAACTCCTGAAGTGATCATGTCGATGAGGTCGTCTAAGGACGGCCGTGCCGGGTCGAGGTAGATCTTCGAGCCAGAAATTCCTTCCGCAAATAGTTCCTTCCGCGCGAGCTCGTACGCATCGAGCCCACCGAAACGTGCGCGAACCGCCTTCGTGGATGCCATGCCCCAGCTTGTCTTGTAGAGCGCACCGGACTCATCGTGGCGTAGCTCACCCGGCGCTTCGATTGTGCCGGCGAACCATGAACCGATCATCACCGATGCTCCGCCGGCTGCGAGCGCTAGCGCGACGTCACGGGGGTAACGCACTCCCCCGTCAGCCCACACATGGGCTCCGAGCTCGCGCGCCGTTGCTGCCGTCTCGAGGACTGCGGAGAACTGGGGCCGACCAACAGCCGTCATCATCCGGGTGGTGCACATCGCGCCGGGACCGACGCCAACCTTGATGATTGTGGCGCCGGCCGCGACCAGGTCGCGAACGGCGGCGCTCGTCACTACATTGCCGGCAACGATCGGCACGCCGAGGTCGAGTGCAGCCACGGCCTCGACCGCTCGCACCATTGACTCCTGGTGGCCGTGGGCGGTGTCGAGAACGAGGGCGCATGCTCCGGCAGAGACGAGGGCTCGCGCCTTGGCCGCAACGCCCCCATTGATTCCTAGTGCCGCGGCGACGGCAAGTTTGCCGTCGCCGTCGAGAGCGGGCGCATAAAGGGTGGACCGCAGTGCACTGATCTTGCTCGTGGTTCCGACAAGACCGGAACTATCAACGATCGGGGCGAACGCCAGCTCACGCTCGACGAGCAGGTCGAAGAGCGCACGGGCAGAGTCGAATTCCGACCGGTCAATGGCGTGCGCGTGAGTTCGAGCGATGTCACCTAACTCGGCGCCGGGCATTGACGCCGCTAGACGCTCGGCATCGACAACTCCCACCAGCCTGCCGCCCTCGACGAGCACTACTCCGTGACCTTCAAGAGGTGGAACGAGCAGCAGCGCATCTTCAACGGTGTCGGAAGGGTGCAAGCACACCGCAGAATCGACGTCGACTGGCTGCGTGCGCACCCACGCAAGGGCGGCGGCCATGTCCTCTCCGCTGAGGTCTTGAGGTAAAACTCCGAGCCCGCCGCGCCGAGCGAGGCTCGCGGCCAGGCGCGGTCCGGTCACGGAACTCATGTTGGATGCGACGATCGGGATCGTCGCCGACGTTCCGTCACCGGGGACTAGCGAAACCGCCATTCGGCTCCCCACCGAGGAGTGGCGGGGCACCAGGAACACGTCCGAATAGGTCAGGTCGTGGGTGGGCGTGGTCTCGTAGAAATCCATAATGATGAGCCTAAATGGCTCTTCCAGAAAACAATCTGGCGAAAAGTGGTGCAAATAACCGATATCACCGTCTGGCGGCCAGCAGACGCACAGCAAAGCGATTAAGATTGACGCGATGTCTGGCACACCTACGGTGTGCCTTGTTTTCATACACCAGAACTGAAAGTGGGCGGTTTGACGTGTCAGGCCAAGTAACCGGAATCGCACCGGACGGTGACTCCTCGGGCGAATTCGGGGCCAACGAATGGTTGGTCGACGAGATGTACGAAAAGTACCTCGAAGACAAGAATCTTGTTGATGAGTCGTGGTGGCCCATCCTCGAGAACTATCAACCGGCGGTAGATCCCCACCCCACCACCTCGATCCCGACGGTCCAGAGTTCGGACGTTCCGACCGCAGCGAAGGCAACGACGCCCGCTCCCGCGCAGACCTCAGCTCCGGCCGCGGAACCGGCGGCGTCCACCGAACCTGCCCAGCAGAAGCCCGCCACCGCGTCCCCTGCGACGGACAACTTGAACGGCAATGACGCCAATCCCAGCACGGGCAGCCAGCCCGTGGCCCGCACCACCTCGGTCGAGCCCAAGCCACAGCCGATTCCTGCGGAGGCTCCAGCAACCGCGCCGATCGAGAAGGCCAAGGCCGAAGGCGAGGCCAAACCGAAAGCGGAAAACACCGTCGCGCCGTTGCGCGGTGCGGCAAAGGCTCTGGCATCCAACATGGACTCGAGCCTCACCGTTCCAACAGCGACAAGTGTTCGCACGGTTCCCGCGAAGCTCATGATCGACAACCGCATTGTCATCAACAACCACCTCAAGCGTGCCCGTGGTGGCAAGGTGTCGTTTACCCACCTCATTGCTTGGGCCATCATTGAGACTCTCAAGGAATTCCCCAGCCAAAACGTCTTCTATGACGAACCCGATGGCAAGCCATCGGTTGTCACTCCCGCTCACATCAACCTCGGTATCGCCATCGACATGCCGAAGCCAGACGGCACGCGTTCTCTCGTGGTGCCCGGAATCAAGCGCGCCGAGACGATGGGCTTCGGCGAGTTCTTGGCCGCCTACGAAGACGTTGTGTCTCGTGCTCGCGCCAACAAGCTGACCGGCGCTGATTACATGGGCAACACGATTTCCCTCACCAACCCAGGCGGAATCGGCACCGAACACTCTGTCCCGCGCCTTATGCGCGGTTCGGGAACCATCGTCGGGGCCGGTGCGCTGGAATACCCTGCCGAATTCCAGGGTGCAAGCGTGCGCACCCTCACCGAGCTCGGTATCGGTAAGACCGTTACTCTCACCAGCACCTACGACCACCGCGTTATTCAGGGTGCCGGTTCGGGTGAATTCCTCAAGAAGATCCATGAACGCCTCATTGGCGAGAACCATTTCTACGAAGACATCTTCGCTGCCCTACGGATCCCGTACGACCCCATCCACTGGGCCAATGACATCAACGTTGATGTCGCCGACAATGTCAATAAGACGTCGCGCGTTCAAGAACTAATCAACTCGTTCCGGGTTCGCGGCCACCTCATGGCCGACACCGATCCTCTGGAATATCGCCAGCGTTCGCACCCCGACCTGGACATTTCGAGTCACGGACTCACCTTCTGGGATCTCGACCGTGAATTCGTCACTGGTGGTTTCGGCGGCAAGCGTCAAGCACTGCTGCGTGAGATTCTCGGAATGCTGCGCGACGCCTATTGCCGCACCGTCGGTATCGAATACATGCACATCCAAGACCCGGAACAGCGTCGTTGGATTCAGGATCACGTCGAGAAGCCCTACACGAAGCCCGGCCACGACGAGCAGATGCGCATCCTTGGCAAGCTCAACGAAGCTGAGGCTTTCGAAACCTTCCTGCAGACCAAGTACGTCGGCCAGAAGCGCTTCAGCCTTGAAGGTGGAGAGTCAACGATCGCGCTTCTGGATGCGGTCATCCAGAAGGCTGCCGAAGCGAACCTCGAAGAGGTAGCAATTGGAATGGCTCATCGAGGTCGCCTCAGTGTTCTCACCAACATTGCCGGAAAGACCTACGGTCAGATCTTCCGCGAGTTCGAGGGAACGCAAGACCCTCGCACCGTTCAGGGTTCTGGCGATGTGAAGTACCACCTCGGTACCGAGGGCACCTTCACCGCTGCCGATGGCCGACAGATCCCCGTCTACCTTGCTGCTAACCCCTCGCACCTTGAAGCGGTCGATGGCGTCCTTGAAGGCATTGTGCGGGCCAAGCAGGACCGTCGCCCCATCGGGTCGTTCGCGGTGCTGCCCGTCATGGTGCACGGGGATGCCGCCATGGCAGGTCAGGGCATCGTGGTCGAGATTCTGCAGATGTCGCAGTTGCGTGCCTACCGCACGGGCGGCACCATCCACGTGAACATCAACAACCAGGTTGGCTTCACGACACCGCCCGGCGAGGGTCGCACCTCGCAGTACTCGAGCGATGTCGCCAAGACCGTTCAGGCTCCCATCTTCCATGTGAACGGCGATGATCCCGAAGCTGTGGTTCGCGTCGCCGAGCTCGCCTTCGCGTACCGGCAGAAGTTCCACCGCGACGTCGTTATTGACCTCATCTGCTACCGCCGTCGTGGGCACAACGAGGGCGACGACCCCTCGATGACGCAACCGCTGATGTACAACCTGATCGAAGCCAAGCGATCGGTTCGCACCCTCTACACCGAGGGCCTCGTCGGTCGTGGCGACATCACTCAAGAAGAGTACGAAGCCAGCCACCAAGACTTCCAAGACCGTCTGGAACGTGCGTTCGCGGAGACCCATGCAGCACAAACGGGATCGATGCCGATTCTCACGGGCGACGGAAACGGGGTTTCTGACCTTGAACGCCCAGGTTCGCAGCGCGACGATGCGATCGGAGAACCCATCACCACGGGGATCGACGAGAGCATCATTCACCTCATCGGTGACGCACACGCTAACCCGCCCGCGGGGTTCACTGTGCACAAGAAGCTGCAGGCACTGCTCAAGAAGCGCACCGAGATGAGCCGCAAGGGCGGTATCGACTGGGCATTCGCCGAGTTGCTCGCCATCGGTTCGGTGCTGCTCGAGGGGACCCCGGTTCGTATGGCCGGTCAGGATGCTCGTCGAGGCACCTTCGTGCAACGTCACGCTGTTCTCCACGACCGTGAAAACGGTCAAGAGTGGCTGCCTCTCCAGAACCTTTCGGAGAACCAGTCACGCTTCTGGATCTACGACTCGCTGCTCAGCGAATACGCGGCACTCGGCTTCGAGTACGGCTACTCGGTTGAACGCGCCGACGCTCTCGTCATGTGGGAAGCCCAGTTCGGCGACTTCGCGAATGGCGCTCAGATCGTCGTCGACGAGTTCATCTCGAGCGCCGAGCAGAAGTGGTCGCAGCGCTCAAGCGTTGTCATGCTGCTGCCCCACGGCTACGAAGGTCAAGGCCCCGATCACTCCTCTGCACGCATCGAGCGCTACCTGCAGTTGTGCGCCGAGAACAACATGATCGTGGCTCGCCCGTCGACCCCCGCGTCGTACTTCCACCTATTGCGTCGTCAGGCATACTCGCGTCCGCGCCGCCCTCTGATCGTGTTTACACCGAAGGCAATGCTTCGCCTCCGCGGAGCCACGAGCAATGTCGAGGACTTCACGACTGGTCGTTTTGAGGCCGTAATTGATGATGTGCGTCTCGCCGATAAGGCGGCCGTCACTCGCGTGATCGTCACTTCCGGCAAGACCTACTATGACATCGTCGCGGAACTCGACAAGCGCGAGATCACGCACATTGCCGTCGTGCGCATGGAGCAGTTCTACCCACTCCCCGTTGCCGACATGACTGAGGTACTCGACCAGTACCCGAACGCTGACATCGTGTGGACTCAGGATGAGCCGGAGAACCAGGGTGCGTGGCCGTTCATTAGCTTGGAACTGCAGCGGCACATTCAGTCGCGCGAGATCAAGCTTGCATCGCGTCCCGCATCCGCCTCACCGGCGACCGGTTCGTCTAAGCGCAGTGCACTCGAGCAGGCTGAACTCATCGATCACGCGATTACGCAGCCGTAACACGACCACGGTCAACAATGAAGGCGGGCTCCCTCTGATGAGGGTGCCCGCCTTCATTGTGGTGGCGAATGCTCACGAGCGTTGGCCAGATTTTGGTGCGTGTGATCTCCGCGCCAGCTGCACGGCGCTGAATTTTTAGCGCCGTGGCCGTCTCTGTTGCTAGCGGGTTAGACGTCGGCCAGCTTCGACAGGATCGCGCTTCGAAGATCTTCAGGCGCCTTCTCGCGGCAGGCCTGCTTAACCTTAAGTTTCAACGCGAGCGCAACTAGGTGTTCGCTGGAACAAGACTCGCAATTCTCGAGATGATCCGAGACGTCTTGGAAATCTTCCTCGTTCAGTTCACGGTCGAGGTATTCCTCAAGTTCGGCTTTTGCCTTCTCGCAACCGCAGTCGCTCATTTCGTGCTCCTTGATGATGCTGGCGTACCGGGGGTGCGGTCACGCGCATAGTCGGCCAGCAGTTCACGCAACATGCGACGGCCACGGTGCAGTCGGCTCATCACGGTTCCTACCGGGGTCTTCATGATGTCGGCGATCTCCTGATAGGAGAAGCCCTCAACATCGGCGTAGTAGACGGCGAGACGGAAGTCTTCGGGGATCGACTGCAGGGCATCCTTCACGGCACTGTCCGGCAGGTGATCAATCGCTTCTGCCTCGGCAGAACGAGTCGAGATTGTCTGCGTGACGGACTCGGCGCCGCCCAATTGCCAATCCTCAAGATCATCAATCGTGCCCTGATAGGGGTTGCGCTGGTTTTTGCGATAAATGTTGATGTACGTGTTCGTCTGGATGCGGTACAGCCAGGCTTTCAGATTAGTGCCCTGCTGAAACTGTCCGAACGCCTGAAACGCTTTGATGAACGTCTCTTGAACGAGATCTGCTGCGTCCGAGGGGTTGCGGGTCATGCGCATTGCCGCGCCGAAAAGCTGGTCCATGAAGGGCAGCGCTTGCTCTTCGAACTGCCGTCGCTTCTCATCCGCGGCAGCATCGGTGGCGCTGGGGTCAACTCTGTCGGTAGTCATTAACGACAATTCTAGTTCGTCGATAACGACGTCCCGCTGAGTGCTCAGTATTGCGGTCATACAGGCGCCTCCTCCGTGGGGTCTAAAACGCCGATACTCTTAGTAACTGATGTTCGTATCTAAGTATTCCAACCCAGAGTTCAGCCCGTACGACGACGAGACGGTGCCCGACACCAGTGTGCCCGGAAACTGGCCCGCGCCAACGGTTTCCAAGGCTCTGTCGGCATCGCTGAGCCTGCCGGGCAGCAAGAGCCTGACCAACCGCGAACTCGTCCTTGCCGCGCTGGCGGAGGCTCCATCCCGGCTTCACGCCCCGCTTCACTCGCGCGATAGTGCGCTGATGATTCAGGCTCTGCGCGCTCTTGGTGTTGGGATCGAGGAGATCGCGACCGGTAGCGTGTTTGGGCCCGATCTGCGGATTACCCCGAACGAACTTGAAGGCGGAAGTTCGATCGACTGTGGCCTTGCCGGCACCGTGATGCGCTTTCTTCCTCCTGTCGCCGCTCTCGCGCTGGGCCCCGTTGCCTTTGACGGCGATGCGGCAGCCCAGCGCCGCCCGATGCGCACCACAATTGACTCGCTGCGAGCGCTTGGCGTGGATGTCTCCGACGATGGTCGCGGAACGCTACCGTTCAGTCTTTATGGGTTGGGTTCGGTTGTCGGCGGGGAGGTAAGCATCGATGCCTCCGCATCTAGTCAGTTTGTTTCCGGGCTCCTTCTTGCCGCCGCACGGTTCGACAACGGGCTGACGTTGCGTCATACCGGGAAGACCCTGCCGAGCATGCCCCACATCGAGATGACGATTGCGTGTCTCGCTGCCCGCGGTGTCGTTGTCGAGAGTCCCGAACCTGGTGTGTGGGTTGTTCCCCCTGGACCGATCGCGGCTATCGATGTTGCGCTAGAACCTGACCTCTCCAATGCTGCACCCTTTCTGGCTGCCGCAGTGGTCGCCGGTGGAACCGTCACGATCGAGGGCTGGCCCGAGACCACCACTCAGGTGGGGGCCGATCTCGAACAGTTGCTGCCACTGTTTGGTGTGGCCGCGACTCGCGGCGACGGTTCTCTCACAATCGATGGTGGTGTCGGTGTTGTTGGCGGCCACCGCTACCCCGGCATCAAACTCGATCTGTCGACTGGTGGTGAGCTCGCCCCGGCGATCGTCGCCCTTGCTGCGCTCGCATCAACGGCAAGCGACATCAGCGGCATCGGACACCTTCGTGGACACGAAACCGACCGTCTAGCGGCGCTCAGCGCCGAGATCAATGCCCTGGGCGGCTCCGTCACCGAGCTGGAGGATGGACTGCACATTGAACCAGCCGAGCTGCACGGAGGCGTCTGGCACAGCTACGAAGACCACAGAATGTCGACTGCCGGTGCGATCATCGGCCTCGCCGTTGACGGCGTCGAGATTGAGGGCATTGAGTCGACGGCCAAGACACTCCCCCAATTCCCTGAGCTGTGGAACACGCTCGTCGGCAATACCCCTCCAGCCCCCGACACTCTCGGATTGTTGTAGACATGAGCTGGCTCACTGGGGACGACGAAGACGACGACCGCAAATACAGCGAGTATGACGAGAGCTCGGTGCGACACCGCCCGAACCCTAAAGCGAATAAGCCGCGCAGTAAGATCCGCCCGGAGCACGCCGACGCCATCGAAGGTCGTGTCTTCAGCGTCGACCGTGGCCGCTACGGGGTCTGGGTCGCCGAGGGAACACCCGAGGAACGCCAAATCATTGCGGCGCGAGCCCGCGAACTCGGCCGCAATCAGCATGGCAAGGTCTCGGTTGTCACCGGCGATCGTGTCGACCTCGTCGGCGACACAAGTGGAGACGAGGGAACTCTTGCCCGCATTGTCCGCATCCGTGAGCGCGAGACATTGTTGCGCCGGAGCGCCGATGACACAGATGCCGTTGAGCGAATCATTGTTGCTAACGCCGACCAGATGCTGATTGTCGTTGCCGCCGCCGACCCTGAGCCGCGACCGCGCCTCGTTGACCGCTATCTGGTGGCGGCCTTCGACGCCGGGATCGATCCCATACTGTGTATCACGAAAACGGATCTGCAGGATCCGGCGGCATTCATGGAAAACTTTGCTGGCCTCGACCTGACGGTGATCGCGAGTCGCTCCGATGAGGTGCCCCTTCAGGAGCTTCGCGCCGCGCTCGAAGGCCACACCACGGTAGCCGTCGGACATTCCGGCGTCGGCAAGTCGACTCTGGTCAACGCGCTAGTTCCTGACGCAAACCGTGCGGTAGGGCATGTCAACGCCGTGACCGGGCGCGGGCGGCACACATCGTCGTCGACGATGTCGTACCGTGTGGGTTCTGGGTGGGTTGTCGATACTCCTGGTGTCCGTTCGTTCGGTTTGGGGCATATCGATCCGAGCAACATCTTGGCTTCGTTCACCGATCTGGCTCAGCTGGCTGAAGACTGCCCGCGCGGGTGCACCCACCTGCCCGACGCCCCAGACTGTGCCATCTCTGAAGCCGTGTCCGCAGGCGCTCTCGGCGATGTCGGCCGTTTACGTCTCGACTCGTTCCAACGACTCATTACGACACTCGGTTCGGCTAGCGTGTAGTTGTGACTGACTTCACTCTCGCCGACGACCTTTCCCTGGCTCTTGCCCTTGCCGCTGAAGCTGATCTCATTTCCATCGATCGCTTCTCTGCACTCGACCTTGAAATCACGACCAAACCGGATCGAACCCCGGTGACCGATGCCGACAAGGCAGTCGAACGCATTATCCGCGCGGGTATCGCCGGCGCTCGGCCCGGTGATTCCATCCGAGGCGAGGAGTATGGCGAAGCTGGCGACTCGGATCGCGAGTGGATTATCGATCCCATCGACGGAACCACTAACTTTCTGCGCGGCTCGCCGATCTGGGGCACGTTGATTTCCTTGGCAGTAAATGGTGTTCCGCAGGTCGGGGTGGTGAGCTCTCCGGCGCTCGGTAAGCGCTGGTGGGCCGCAGCGGGCCACGGGGCCTTTTCTCAAGAGCACGGCGAAGAGCCACAGCGGTTGTCCGTAAGCAAGGTCTCTTCGCTCGATGCTGCCTACATCAGCTACAACAGCCTGCCCGGCTGGGATGACGCTGGTCGCCTCGATGCGGTGCTCGCCCTTACCCGCGCAACTTGGCGGTCTCGAGCGATCGGGGACATGTGGGCGTACATGCTGCTTGCCGAAGGTGCCTTGGATGTCGTGGGCGAATTTGACTTGCAGCCGTACGACCTAGCCGCATTGATTCCCATCGTCGAAGAGGCCGGAGGGCGATTCACGTCGGTTGAGGGACAACCCGGTCCGTGGCACGGAACTGCACTAGCGACAAACGGCGTGCTTCACGATGAAGTTCTTCAGCTATTGCGCTCCCACCCGTAAGTGGTATACCCCTGGACCGCTTTCCTGAGCCCTGATCACTATGCTGAAACAGTTCAAAGCGCAATCACCATCACACGAAAGAGACCCAGTTCCATGAAAAAAACTACGGTCGGTCGCCGCACTCTGGCGTTCGCTACGGTCGTTGCTGCCGCTGTATCCCTCAGCGCCTGCAGCATCCTCAACCAAGTGACGGGTGGAATCACAGAAGCAGTCGACCCTGACAGCGGCACCACCCAAGGTATTTTCACCCTCGTAGTTGGTGACTGTGAGGTTGGCAATACGGATAGCACCGAGGTATCCACCACGAAGACCATCGATTGCGCTGAACCCCACGACGCTGAGATCTACGGCGCTTCCTACCTTCCCGATGGTGAATTCCCAGGTGACGCTGCCATTGAAGAGCAAGCCACCAACGACTGCCTAGCCCAGTTCGAGTCGTTCTTGGGCATCAATTACGACGATTCCGTCTATAACTTCTCCTGGTACTACCCGACCGAGGGCAGCTGGTCCGATGGCGACCGCGAGATCCTCTGTCTCGTCTACGATCCGACAGGGGCGCAAATTTCGGGCTCACTCGCCGGAGCAGCTCGATAATCCTCGTTTCGGCGGTTGGCGAAGAGTCACTCTTCCTCAACCGCCGTTTCGTCGTCCGGGGAAGCACTGGAGGCGGTTCGGTGTTGCATCACTCAGAGGATTGAGCAACCCTGTACTCAGTTGATGGGAAGGACGGCAGAGGACCATGAAGATAGAGTTCCCCGGATCGAGTGGCACCCCGCTGGCGGCACGGCTCGACATGCCCAAAGACGCGCCCGCCGCGTTTGCGCTCTTCGCACACTGCTTCACCTGCTCGAAAGACTCTTTTGCCGCGTCCCGCATCTCCAAGGGATTAACCGACTACGGAATCGCCGTGCTGCGTTTCGACTTCACGGGCCTCGGTGGTTCTGATGGAGATTTTTCCAACACCAACTTCACATCCAACATTGACGATGTCGTTGCGGCCACCGAGTACCTCAGCGCTCACTACCGCGCGCCAAGTATTCTCATTGGTCACTCACTTGGCGGCGCCGCCGTACTCGCAGCGGCTCATCGCGTTCCGTCTGTTCGCGCCGTTGTGACTCTCGGCAGCCCCAGCGATCCCGCCCACATCACTAATCTCTTTGCCGAGGCCAGTGCCGAGATCGTTGCCGAGGGGGAAGCGACCGTGCAACTGGGCGGGAGGCCATTCCGCATCCGCAAGCAGCTGCTCGACGACATCTCGGCTCAACCTCAACTCGCACGTTTGCGCTATTTGGATGCGGCTCTACTGGTGTTGCACTCCCCGACAGACCAAACCGTTGGCGTCGATAATGCCCGCGAAATCTTCGACGCCGCCCATCACCCCAAGTCGTTCGTAGCTCTCGATGGGGCTGATCACCTGCTGAGTGATCGTGACGATGCTGCGTTCGCCGCGAGCATGATCGCCGCCTGGTCTGCTCGATACGCGTTCGAACGCGGGCAAGACCCCACCTCAGAGAGTCTGACTGACTCTCACAGCGCGCCTGTCGTCAGCCCAAACGCTACCGTCACCACCGACGGCTCGTCGGTAATCGTCAGCGAGAGCGGCCCTGCACGCTACGAGCAGCGCGTGTTTGCCTCAGGCCATGAGCTCATCGCGGACGAACCTGCACCGCTGAGCGAAAACCATGGCCCCGCGCCCTACGATTTCATCCTTGCGGGCCTCGGCAGTTGCACATCGATCACGATCAGAATGTACGCGGAGCGCAAAAAAATGCCGCTGAATTCGGTGAGCGTTCGACTGAGCCGCGAGCGAATTGATGCCTCTACGTGCGACCACTGCACATCTACCGAGGGCATGGTGGAACACATCACGAGAGAACTCGTGTTTGATGGTGATCTCAGCGAGGAGCAACGGGCCTCACTGCTTGTCATCGCCGACAAATGTCCGGTGCATCGCACACTCGAGGGCGAAATCTCCATCACCACACGTCTCGCCTAGCCGTCACAGCATCCGCGGGCTACAGTGGTTAGGTAAGCCTTACTTCTGAGTGAAAAGAGCAGGCGTTCGCGCCCATACCCTGATGACCATTGAACGAGAATCCACCAAACATCCCCTCGTCATCCGTCACGTGACCGTGAGCGGGGTTAGCCACCCCACCGAAACCATCACTCGAATCACGCTCAGCGGTGACGCGCTAGCCGGCTTCGTGAGCAACGGCCCGGCCGATCACGTCAAGCTCTTCTTCCCCGACCCAGCAACCGGCACGATCACCGCACCGGTCATGACCGACGACGGGGTCAAGAAGCCAAAGACCGGCGTCGTGATTTCACGCGACTACACGCCGCTCAGATTCCGCAGCAACAATGGCAACCACGAACTCGATATTGACTTCGTCGTTCATGGCGACGAGGGACCGGCGTCCGCGTGGGCCAGTCGCGCAACAATCGGTGACCCGTTGGTCGTTGCCGGTCCACGCGGTTCACGCCTGTTGCCTGTCGGCGCCACCCATGTGATTCTGATCGCCGACGAAACCGCCTTTCCCGCAACGTCACGCTGGATCGACATGCTGCCCACCTCGGTGCAGGTCACCGCACTCTTTGATGTTGCCGATGAGAGCGCTGAGAGCTATTTCACGGCTGAACAGAAGGCACAGATGTCTGCCGAGTGGTTCTACCGCCGTGCTGGCCTTGGCCAGCTCGATCCCGCGCTGCGCGCACTCGGCTCTATCGGGGAATCCACCTTCATCTTCCTCGCTGGCGAAGCAGGCACTCTTGTTCCGTTGCGCCGTTATCTCCGCCGTGAACTGGGGTTGCCCAAGTCTCAAGTCTCCGCCGATGGTTACTGGCGACGCGGCGTCAAAGACGCCGACCACCACGCACCGCTTGATCCTGCCGATCCCGACGAATAAGCTACCGCACGCCACCCCGTTCGACCCCGTCTCGGATAACGCTCCACTGACCCGCTGCGGGAAAAGTTCTCGAGTGTATGCTGAGGACACAAATCAATAGCCGTCATACCGCTGCGGGAGAGCCCTTCCGATCTCTGGTTGGCGCCGAAGGAGCAAACCCTCTCCGGGAATCTCTCAGGCACCAGTACCGCAGTGGCTAGGCAACTCTGAAAAGCAGTCGGCCCGGCCCGACTCGCCGACGGGGCAACGCAGCGCCACCAGCGTGCGGAAACTCTCAGGCCCAATACAGAGCGGAGAGGACTCAACGACACCCACACAGAGACGTGGGGTGAAGAAACGGAGTCACCGTGCCCATTCGCAATTTGACGCCTCGCAGTGAAGTCCAGACTCCCTCCCTGGAGGAGGTGCCCCTCAGCTGCTTCGACCTGTTCACGGTGGGCGTTGGACCTTCCAGTTCGCACACGGTCGGCCCGATGAGGGCCGCCGCATCATTTTCTGCAGACCTTGCTGAACAGGGCATGCTCGACTCCGTTGCCACTCTTGGCGTGCGCCTCTATGGTTCACTCGCGGCCACCGGTGCCGGCCACGGCACGATGAGCGCTGTGGTCATCGGTTTGGAGGGCAACCTCCCCGATCAGGTGCTTCCAGCCGAGATGGAAGAGATTCGCACGCGAATCGGTGACACGGGGTTACTGCGCCTCAACGCCAGTCAGCCAGTTCCGTTTCGTGAGGACGACATCGCGCTGCACCCGTTGACAGTGCTGGAGGGGCACCCGAACGGCATGCGGTTTGCCGCGTTCAACGCGGCCGGCGAAACCATCCTCGACGCAACCTATTTCTCTATCGGCGGCGGCTTCATCTATCGTGAGGGCGACAGTCACGACGGCAGTTCTGGTCGCGAACATCGCGCCGACCCGCTTCCCTTCCGCACAGCAGCGCAGTTGCTCGCTCACTGCCACGCCGAGGGGCTCAACTTCAGCGGCGTCATGCTGCGAAATGAGCTCTCACGGCGGCCCGAAGCCGAGGTAGTTGCGGGGCTGCTGCACATTCGGGACGTGATGGATGAGTGCAAGAACAACAGTCTCACGAGAACCGGCAGCCTACCCGGCGGCCTCAAGGTGCGGCGACGAGCGCCGGAATGGCACCGGCGGTTGCGCGCAGAAGACCCCAACCGCGATCCCGCCTTCTGGCAGGAGTGGGTGAATTTGGTCGCGCTTGCGGTCAATGAGGAGAATGCGTCCGGTGGTCGCGTTGTCACCGCCCCAACCAACGGTGCGGCCGGAATCATCCCCGCCGTGCTGTTCTATGCGACACATTACGCTCCCGGCATGCACGACGCCGACCAAGCGACGAAAGATGACGCCACCGTGCGTTTCTTGCTAGCCAGCGCCGCCGTCGGCGTGTTGTACAAACGCCTAGCCTCGATCTCGGGCGCCGAAGTTGGCTGCCAGGGCGAAGTCGGTTCTGCATCGTCGATGGCCGCTGCTGGCTTGGCGGAGATCCTCGGCGGAACGCCCGAACAGGTCGAGAACGCGGCCGAGATCGCGATGGAACACAATCTCGGTCTCACGTGTGACCCCCTGGCTGGCCTCGTGCAGATCCCGTGCATTGAGCGAAACGCAATCGCCGCGTCGAAAGCGATCAACGCTGCCAAGATGGCGCTCTGGGGCGATGGCACCCATCGGGTGTCGCTCGACGAAGTCATTGTGACGATGGCCCAGACCGGCAGAGACATGAGCACGCTCTACAAAGAGACTTCCCTAGGCGGACTCGCCGTCAACGTCGTCGAATGCTAGAGCGCAGAAGGAACCTCAGGGCCGAACGTACCGCAGCAGCAGGGTGCCGTCGGGCGCACTGAGCGCGTGGGCAAGCGCCATTGGCTGCGGGCTCGCATTCGCGGCATCCACGATGCGTCGGGCCGAGCCACCTTCAAGGCGCGGGCTGACCGTGAGACACAGCTCGTCGACCACCCCTTGAGCGAGCATTGTCGCAAAGAGCGTCGGGCCGCCCTCACTGTGCTGCTGCGGGTATCCTCGTTCGACAAGGCCACGCGTCATTTCGGCGGTGTCAACCTCATAGTCTCCGGCGACAACCACGTCGGCGACCTCCTCCACTCGCGCTCGGGCCTTCGCTGCCACCCTTGACGTAGTGATAACAAGAGGCCGAACCGCATAGCTCGCGAGGTCGTCCGGTTCCAGCCGCAGAGATGCGGAAACGATAGCGAAAGTCGGCTGGGCGCTGAGCCCGTTGGCGCGGCGCCACGCGGCAGCGTCGTCGTCGAGAGAGAGGTTGCGGTAGCCCTCCTGCCGCAGCGTTCCCGCGCCGACGATGATGACGTCCGCCAGCCTGCGCAGCAACGCGAAGAGGCGACCGTCGGCGTCTGTACCGAGCCCTCCCGAGACACCGTCGTGAGTCGCGGCACCATCAATGCTCGACACGAAGTTGGCTCGCAGCCACGGTTGGCTACGATCGTCCACTGCATAGCAGGCAAGCAGTTGTTCATCGCTGAGTGCTCCGCCCATGGATAAGGCATGGATGTCAGATGCGGTTGTCATCGGTACTACCTCTCGTTGGCGTCGGACATGTTGTGTTTCAGGGCCACCGGCTCAGCCATTTCCAGGATCGCCTCTGTCATCCGCATCGCAGAGACAGTTTCGGCGACCTCATGGACACGAACAATCCGTGCACCGTTGAGCACACATGCCACGGCAGCCGCAAGCGAACCCTCGAGCCGCTGGTGCTTGGGCGCATTGAGCACCTCACCGATGAAGTCCTTGTTGGAGAGCGCCACGAGCGTCGGTAGCCCGAGCTGGGTGATCACATCGAGGCGCCTGGTGAGCTCGAGGCTGTGCAGAGTGTTCTTGTTCAGGTCATGACCTGGATCGATGAAGAGCCGATCCTCCGGCACCCCTGCGGCCTGAGCGCGTTCTACGCGACCTTGCAAGAAGTCCCTCACGTCGACGGCCACGTCTGCATACTGTGGTCGCGCAAACTGGGTACGTGGCCGAGCGCGCGAGTGTACGAGAACAAGTGAAGCATCAGTCTCGGCGACAACACCGGCGAGGTCAGGGTCGCTGAGCCCCGTCGTGTCGTTGATCACGGTTGCGCCAACCGCGATACTTCGCCGGGCAACCTCGGAGTGAAAGGTGTCGACAGAAATCACCACATCGGATCGTTCACGAAGCTCCTGAACCACCGGGACCACCCGCTCGGATTCCTCCTCAACACTGAGCGGATGCCCTGGCGCAAACGGCACTCCCCCAATATCAACCCAATCTGCCCCGTGGGCGACGGCCCGCAATGACGCCGCCACGGCATCCTCTAACCCAAAATGTGCGCCGGCGTCGTAGAACGAGTCGGGCGTGCGATTGACGATCGCCATCACCGCGACTTGGCGCGAAAAGTCAAACGTTTGTTTACCTATGGTGCGCCGTGGGTTCCGCAGTGGAGGGAGAGTGAAACTCATACTCCCCATCTTGGGCGATGATGGCCCCGCGCTGAAACCCCAACCCCGAAGTCGGGCTGCTAGCCCACGAGAAGAAGAGTTGCCACCAGCGCCGACGCGACAGCAAGCACCAACGCGATGCCGAGCAGGATCGCATGAACCCGGTAAAAGGCGGTTGGGCGACCGGCGGCATCCCTAGCGCGGGGATCAGAGCTGACCCGTTTGAAGAACCGTGGCCATGCGACCACGTTAAAGAACGCGTTGAGAAAAAGTACGATTGCAGCAAACAACTCCATGGTGCTTTCAGCCTACGCCTGCAACCCTGCCTCGCCGACCAGCGGCAGGGTAGGAGAGAATGGACAAATGGTTGAGTTCACGTTAAGCGGCGGTCCCGGCGCTGAGGCTCAAGCAGAAGTCGAGGTCAAGCGCTCGCGGTTCTTGTGCCGCATCGTTCGAGTTGAGAACGAACGTGAAGCCCGTGATGTCGCTGATGCCGCGCGCAAGGCCCACTGGGACGCTCGACACCATTGCTCAGCCTTTGTACTGGGCTCCAGCAGCGCACCCGATCAGGTGCGCCGATCCAACGATGATGGTGAGCCATCGGGAACCGCCGGCCGACCTATTCTGGATGCGTTGAATGGTCGCAACCTCATCGACTGTGTGGCGGTGGTGAGCCGCTACTTTGGCGGAACTCTGCTTGGCACGGGTGGGCTGATCCGAGCCTATTCGGATGCCGTCGCAGCCGCCGTTGAGGTAGCCGCCACCGAAACCGGACTCGTGATGCGGGAACGTCGAGAGCTCTTTCACCTGTCACTTGATCACGCCGATGCGGGACGCGTCGAGGCTGAGCTCAGACAGCATGGGGTCGTGGTGCTCGGCACCGACTACGGCAGCTCGGCCGTGATGACTCTTGCCTCGGAGCCCGATGGGAAGCCAGCATTGGCTGCTTTAGTGGCGGGCGTCACCGCGGGCCAGCGGATGCTCCAACCCGCCGGATTCGAGTGGGTCGATGTGCAGCCGCAGGGCCTCTAGAACCATTCCAGTACTGAACCTGGTGGTTAACGCGAAATAGCCACACCCGAGGGTGTGGCTATTTCACAATTTAAGTCCGGCGGTGTCCTACTCTCCCACAAGGTCCCCCTTGCAGTACCATCGGCGCAGAGAGTCTTAGCTTCCGGGT
>Ga0209344_10000977_pt1 | contig 41985 bp, 41 predicted proteins | sample Cruoilmetagenom6_FD_187293 | JGI IMG/M metagenome (GOLD analysis project Ga0209344, IMG submission 187293) | Oil polluted marine microbial communities from Coal Oil Point, Santa Barbara, California, USA - Santa Barbara Oil Seep Sample 6 (SPAdes)... | ecosystem: Environmental > Aquatic > Marine... | reverse complement strand
CGCACTAACCAGCTCGTCAAACACTGCCATGTCCAAAGGATGGGTTTGGTTCCAATCGGCGCTTGCCATCCGATTGCTGGCCAAATGCGCCTCCAACACATCAGGCGACAATAAAACGCTTATGGGGTCATTTTCCCGTCCAAGCCCTAACAGCTCTTCCTGAACACGCGGACGCTGGGTCATGTTCAGGTGGTTGGTGTCATAAAACGCAACGTCAGTTCCAGCCTCTCGTTCGAAAACTGACCGGGAGGTCAGCTCACTGACAAAAGCAAAATCTCTCAGCTCAACGTGGACACCTTTCGCGCGTGCCTCAGCCACTTCGCGCGTCAAAATCCTTTTCCAGTTTTCAAATTCTGACCAAAGGTTCCATTTTTTCAACACCTCCAGATGGAGGGCATGGACAGGTGAAATATAGAGGATCAGTTCACGGCCCTCTTCAGCCAGAGATATCAACCTGTCGATATTCTCCATATTGTTAGAGGGCAGAGGGCGCGTATCCAGTTCGAACTCGCCAAAAATTCCATTGGCATGGCGCAAATAAACCTCCAAGCCTGCTCGAAACATACCCTGTTGGCCTGCAGCTTGGCCTAGTCGGCATTCAAAATAGACTGGGTCGAGGCCACCTTGAATGTTCCAACGGCCTTCACAGCTTCTGTCGCGATTTCGGTATTTGAAGGCGCGCCGCATTTCATTGAAGGTGTCGCGTGAGGCGAGTGTCGCCCCAAGATCAGCAGCCCAATAAAATGGATTTGTCGCGCCGTCCGGTCGCACGGCCAACCGATCTTCGCTAAACCCAGGTTGAACATCCCTAGCGACGTTGAACATAAAAAAATCAAGACCGACGATCATCGTATTGACGGGGGCAACAGCAACAACATGTTCAATGTGACGCCTTACCTCATAAATGTTTGCTCCACTTAACGCGATGTTGAAAACCGGCTTGCCCATTTGTTCTTGCAGATACTCGGTATCAAAGAAATATTCCGCTCTCGAAGAGCCTGAGATCACAACTTCAGGCTCTGCCGAAACCGCCCATTGGGGTTTGATCAACCGGGCAAATTTGTTCAGACCTATATACTCATCATGCTCGCGGTAGATCGCATAGGGATCGATCACAACTGCCGATCCGACGATAATAGCCAGAATCATACAAAGGCTACTCATGAGAACGATGAGATAATTGCGGTATTTTTTTTGCATATTTATCGCGCCTCAAAATTGAAAATACAAAAAGGGGCTTACACGAGCGAGATTGAGCGCCGCATATATCCCTATGACCGCAATGATAGCGCTCCAATGAAGCGCTGGTCGCCACGCCCACCACTGCCGGTGCCGCACTGAGGGCACTACATGGGTCGGGTCGAGAACCGGCCGATAACGCCGCATGAACTCAATGGTATTTGGCAGCGCCAAGCAGATTACAATGCCGGGCACAATCAACAAAAGCGGTCTTGACGATGCCAGCAAAGGCAATTGTGAAACAAGTTGCGCGCCAAATACTGTGGGGTCAAATGGCAGAGCGCCAGCAAACTCGTGACTAAAGGTGACGCCGTTGCCGCCCCACATGCCATTAAACACAAGCATTGCTGATGGAAAATCAACGGCCCGGAAAAAGACCCAGGCCACAACAACAGCAATGAATGTCACCAGCCAGCTCAACGAAACCGACAACCAGCTCGTGGAGCGTTGAGGTATGAGCGCACGCCACCCATGGTTCACAATCAGATAGAAGCCGTGCAAGCCACCCCACATCACAAATGTCCAACCCGCGCCGTGCCACAGACCACCCAACAACATGGTCAGGAAGAGGTTGACGAAACGCCTGGGCACGCCATAGCGATTGCCGCCTAAGCTAATGTAGAGATAGTCACGTAGAAAACGCGACAGGGTGATGTGCCAGCGACGCCAAAAGTCGATGATGTTGCGGGCTTTGTAAGGCGAGAAAAAATTGAGCGGCAGTCGGATACCAAACATCCAGCCAAGCCCAATGGCCATGTCAGAATACCCTGAGAAATCGAAATAGATTTGCAATGTGTAGGCGAGCGCACCGGTCCATGCCTCAAACAATGTCGGTGCATAACCATTAGCGGCTGCATCAAAAACAACATCGGCATAAGGCGCGATTTCATCCGCGATGCCGACCTTTTTGAAAAGACCGAGGATAAAAATAGTGGCGCCAATGGAGAGATTTCTCGAAAAGTTCGCGCTTTGTGGCTTGGCAAATTGCGGCAACATTTCCTTGTGATGCACAATCGGTCCCGCAATAAGCTGCGGGAAGAAAGTTACAAAGAGCAGGTAATCCAGAAATTTGCCTTTCTCTGTTTCGCCACGCGCTGTGTCCACCAGATAGGCAATTTGCTGAAATGTGAAAAAGGAAATCGCTAGGGGCAGAACAATCTGCGGCACCGGTAATCCGGTCGCAGCAAGCGCATTCGCTGTTTCAGTGAAGAAGCCTGCGTACTTGAAATAGCCGATAAGACCCAGATTGGCTGCAACGCCGAAACTCAACAGGCTTGTTGTGGATTTGCCGTCGTCTCGCGCCCGCGAAATGAACCCTGCGAGCAAGAAGTTGCCGCAAACAGAGCCCAGCAATAGCGCCAAATAGCTGAGTTTCCACCAGCCGTAAAAAAACAGTGAGGCCGCGACAAGCCAAGTCTTTCCCGCCTCAACATGACGTTTTGACAGAAACTGAAAGCCAACCAGCGTGACAAGCAAGAAGGCCAAAAAGACGTGTGAATTGAACAGCATAAATTAAGCACCCCAGCTGTCCGTTTAGCAGGAGTTCGAAAATTTGGCAGCATTTTTAATGTGAGTATTGACTTACTTTTAAACAGATGCACCTTTACCCAATGGAAGACACTCGTACCCTTCGCCCTCGTAAAAGACCTACACAGGCACGTGCGCTGGCTCGCGTTGAGTCAATCCTGGATGCCACAGCGACGCTTCTGGAACGTCGGGGTTATGACGCGCTCACCACCAATGCGATTGCACTTGAAGCCCACGTCAATGTCGCGTCGCTCTATCAGTATTTCCCCAACAAACAAGCCGTGATGGCCGCGCTTGCCGCGCGCATGGCGGAAGCCTGGCTCAGTGTTTTCAACCAGTTCCCGGTGGCATTTGCCGAAGCAGATGATTGGCGCAGCTGCTTTCACAGCCACCTGGACCAGCTTTTCGCGGTAGACGCCACCCTTGTGGGCTCAGGCCCCATGCGCCATGCGATGAACAGCGACCCTGTTTTGCGCGCCATCGACATGCAAAATGATGCAGATGTGGCTGACATTATCGCGGCTGGGTTTGCCACGCGTGGGGACCTGCCTTTAGCGAAAGCACATCTTATGGCCGGTACAATCACGGGGTCTCTTCGCTTTCTCTATGACCTTGCTGGGCCTGCAATTTCGCAAGAAAACACTTTGCGTGTGGCGGAACTTACGAAAATGCACGACCTCTATCTGGCCACCTATTTTGATCTGCGAGAGAATTCACTATGAAGGTCCTGGTTCTAGGCGCTGGGGGAATGGGCGAAACGGCCGCCAAAACCGTCGCTGGTTTCGATGAAGTTACCCACCTCATTGTAGCCGACAGAGATACTAAATCTGCGGAGAATTGCGCCACCCATTGCGGGCCCAAGGCATCTGCCTTAACGCTGGATGTGACAGATGTGGTGGTATTGAAGACTGCCTTATCCCAAGCAGATGTCGTGCTGAACTGTGTGGGGCCGTTTTTTCGATTTGGCGTCCCTATTCTGACCGCTGCCATTGAAAGCGGTACTGATTATCTCGACATTTGCGATGATCCAGAACCCACACTTGAGATGCTGGATCTTGATGCTACGGCACAGGCCAACAATGTGCTTGCGATCATCGGCATGGGTGCAAGCCCTGGCATCTCAAACTTATTGGCCGCTAAAGCCTGCGCATTTCTCGACACCATTGGTGAATTGATCACCGGATGGAACCTGGATGATGGAACAGACATGGAGGCAGAAACAAGCCTGCAAGGAAATGACGCCTCTGCGGCGGTTGTTCACTGGATGGAACAATGTTCTGGCACGGTGCAAAGCTGGGTTGCAAACGAGCTTAAAGCCGTCAAGCCGCTTCAACCTCTGAAAGTCGACTATCCCGGCATTGGCAAGCGCACCTTGTGGACCGTCGGGCACCCGGAGCCAGTGACCCTGCCCCGCACGTTTCCAAATATTAGCAATACATCGAATGCCATGGTTCTGGGCACCCTGGATGCCTTTGCGTTGAGGGAATTAGCCGGTCGAATTGATGCAGGTGCCCTCACTGTTGAAGAGGCGGCGCTGGAAATAACCAAAGCCATAACCACGAGCCGCCATTCGGTTTTTCAAAGAGCTTTGGGATGGGTCGCTTCCAAATTCTCAGGTCCCGCCTTTCCTTCAATCTTTGCACTGGCGAACGGTGAAAAAGAGTCCCACCCACATGTCGCTGCCGCAACCATCCGCGCCATGCCCACGGGTGGCATGGCGGGTGCTACCGGCATACCGCTCGCGATTGGGCTCAAACTGCTCGCACAAGGCAAAATCAAAGGCAAAGGTGTGTTCGCGCCCGAGGCCGTTATCAATCCCGATGTGTTTTTTAGTGAATTTGAAGGCTTTTGCACGCTTCCTGCGCCTGTCGCCCCTGGAACATTGGTGGATTTTCGACTTCACAGGCGATGAAAAATTTCAGGAGATTTATAACTACACAAAGCACTAGTGAAACACTATATTCCCCATCAGAGGACTGCATTGGATTGTTGGCATTGTGCCGATAAGCACCAATGAGCATCCTGACGGAGTATTTTCGGTGTCGTCTACTTCTGCACCTCAAGGGTCTTCTTCGCTACAAGGTCGACGTGTTCTGTTGATCATTGGCGGGGGTATTGCCGCGTATAAATGCCTTGATCTCATTCGCCGACTTAGGGAACGCGGTGCCAGCGTGCGCGCGATCATGACAAAAGCGGCTGGGGAGTTTGTGACCCCGCTTTCGGTCTCAAGCCTGACGGGCGACATTGCCTATCAGTCCCTTTTCGACCTGACGCAAGAAGCCGAGATGGGCCATATCCAATTGTCGCGCGATGCTGACCTCTTGGTTGTTGCCCCTGCCACCGCGGACCTGATGGCCAAAATGGCCCAAGGCCTTGCAAGCGACCTTGCAACAACGGCTCTTCTGGCCACCGACAAACCTGTCCTCGTTGCGCCCGCCATGAATGTGCGCATGTGGGAACATGCTGCCACCCAACGCAACATGACAACACTCAAATCGGATGGTGTCTCTTTTGTTGGGCCAAACGATGGTGACATGGCGTGTGGCGAATTTGGACCTGGCCGTATGGCCGAACCCCTGGAAATTGTCGCCGCGATTGAAGCCAAGTTGACCGACCCGGTTTCCCGGCCTCTCGCTGGCAAGCGTGCCCTTGTGACGTCCGGCCCGACACATGAGCCGATTGACCCAGTGCGCTACCTGGCCAACCGGTCGTCGGGCAAACAAGGCCATGCTATCGCTGCCGCGCTGGCAAGATTTGGTGCAGAGACAATTCTCATCGCAGGCCCCACACAGATGCCGGACCCTGTGGGCGTTAAAACCATTCATGTTGAAACGGCACGCCAAATGCTAAGCGCTTGCGAAGCAGCTCTACCCGCTGACATTGCGGTTTGCGCGGCCGCTGTAGCCGACTGGCGCGTCGATACACACGCGGATCAGAAGATGAAAAAGAACGGCGATGCGCCACCTGCGCTTTCATTGATCGAAAACCCGGATATTCTGAAAATGCTTTCTAACGCGGGAAACGCACGACCTGATCTAGTTGTGGGATTTGCGGCTGAAACGCAAAACGTCGTTGACTATGCAACCGCCAAACGAACCCGCAAAGGCTGCGACTGGATTGTGGCCAATGACGTCTCCCCGAGCACGGGCATTATGGGGGGCGATATGAACAGCGTTCACCTGATTACAGCGCAAACACATGAAGCATGGCCCGCTCTTTCCAAAGTGGAAGTGGCCGCACGTTTGGCGACCCGTATCGCTGATTATTTTGAGGAAGTAGTATGAGTTTTTCTGAAGTGCCTGTTGCCGTTCAACGTTTGTCCCATGGGCAAGACCTTGCTCTTCCAAAGTATGAGAGCGACGGGGCAGCCGGCCTTGACCTGCTTGCGGCAATCCCGGCGGGGGAAGAATATACGCTGGCACCGGGCGCGCGTGACATGATCCCAACCGGCCTCGCCATCGCGCTGCCTTATGGCTATGAAGCGCAAATCAGACCGCGTTCTGGCTTGGCGGCCAAAAACGGCGTCACGGCACTCAACTCTCCCGGTACGATTGATTGTGACTATCGCGGTGAAGTGAAAGTCATTTTGATCAATCACGGACAGGAACCTCTGATCATCACGCGCGGCATGCGGATCGCACAAATGGTTATTGCGCCGGTCACACGCGCGGTTTTTGAAGAACGTGACAGCCTGCCTGAGACCGGCCGCGGCGCAGGTGGATTTGGGTCAACGGGCACTGCAGGGAGCGGACGGTAAGTCTGGCAAAGGAAAAAGCAATGGTGCGACTATCGAAGAAGACTCTCCTGGCACTTGAAGCCGTTCTTGACGTGGCAGTGAATGCACGCCCCGATCCCGTTCAGTCCAAAGACATAACCAAACGGCAGGGCATCCCACAGCGCTACCTCGAACAAGTCATGCAGCAACTGGTTCATGCCAGCATTCTGAAAGGTGTGCGCGGCCCTAAAGGCGGTTATCGCCTTGCGCGCGAGCGCAGACGTATTTCCGTCGGTGACATTGTGCGCATTGTCGGCGCCATGGAAATAGCCGACGAACCGCGCGATACACCTTCGATCCTGGGTGAAAAAGTCATTGGGCCCATGTGGGATGGCATCCAGGCCGAGATGATGGAACGCCTGGATGCGGTTACGGTCGAAGACCTTTGCCAACGTGCCGCCGAAACGGGGGCAGATGGTGATGCAAAATCAGCTGCAGACTTTACGATCTAGATAGTCTGTTATGTCGCTAACGGATAAATAGAACCAACTGTATAATTGAAGGCGCAGCTGGCGTCTTTGGAATGGGAGAAAATTTATGAACCAGGCAACAGACAAACCGGGCCGCGGTCGCATTTATAACGACATCACCGAAACGGTCGGCAATACGCCCCTCGTGCGGCTCAACAAATTGGCCCAGAAAAAAAACATCAAGGCAGACATTTTGCTGAAGCTGGAGTTTTTCAATCCGCTTGCAAGCGTCAAAGACCGCATTGGTGTCGCGATGATTGAAGACCTGGAAACGCGCGGCCTGATGACGCCCGAGACCGTGATCGTTGAGCCAACGTCCGGCAACACCGGCATCGCACTCGCGTTCGTCTGCGCGGCAAAAGGTTACCGCCTGATCCTTTGCATGCCCGAGAGCATGTCTGTTGAGCGTCGCAAAATGTTGGCGCTGCTTGGTGCTGAAATTGACCTGACGCCCGCCGACAAAGGCATGAAGGGCGCTGTCGCACGCGCGGAAGAATTGCTCACCAAATATCCAAATTCGGTGATGCCACAACAGTTCGATAATCCTGCGAACCCTGCCGTGCATCGTCGCACAACTGCAGAAGAAATTTGGAATGACACAAATGGCGCGGTGGACATGGTGATCTCAGGCGTTGGCACTGGCGGCACCTTCACAGGCGTAGGTACGACGCTGAAAGAACGCAAACCATCTTTTAAAATGGTTGCTGTCGAGCCAGAAGACAGCCCTGTTCTGTCAGGTGGCGCTCCGGGTGCACATAAAATTCAAGGCATCGGGGCGGGCTTTGTGCCGGGCAATCTTGATAGTGCCCTGGTCGATGATGTGATTACCATTGGCAATGAAACGGCCTTTGAAACAGCTCGTCGGGCTGCCACCCACGAAGGCATTCCTTGCGGTATTTCATCGGGTGCTGCCATTGCAGCAGCGCTGGAAATTGGCGCTCGGGTCGATATGGAAGGCAAAACGATTGTCGTCATCATACCGTCCTTTGCAGAACGCTATCTTTCTACGGCTCTCTTCGACGGGCTATAAAACTCTTTTCAGTTTTTCGATAAAGGGATGTTGAAATCGGAACAGCCGGGCTCTGCTTTTAGAGGGCTCGGTTTTTCTTTTTCACGCGCCCGGAAGGTTTAAAACCTGGACCTATGTCGACAGTTACTTCACGCGCGTCCAGTTCTTCCCCACAGTCTGAACAGACCATCTGAGCAAACATTTGTTTGCCGCAATTTTTGTGACGGTGAACAATTGGTGCACCGCGCTCATCCGCCATATGCTTATCGCCCCAATGCACGATGGACATTATGACGGGGTAGAGATCAAATCCTTTTTCTGTGAGCTTATATTCCTGGCGGACAGGCGCATTTCCATATGGCGTTTTTTTCAAGACATCTGCTTCGACCAATTTTTTTAGCCGGTCAGCCAATACGTGCCGGGTCAGGCCTAAGTTTTCCTCAAACCGTTCAAACCGACGCACGCCCATAAAACAATCGCGCAAAACCAGCAGTGTCCATCTGTCACCAATAACCGATAGGGTTCTAGCGACCGAGCAAGGTTCATTTTCCAATTCACGCCAGCGCATACGGCTTTCCTTTCATTTGAACTCCGAAACTAGCTTGACAAGTTCTCAATGGGAACCCACTTTGGCATACAAGTTCTAAAAAGGAACTTATCTGATTTCGGGAGGCTATGCATGACTGACAAAAAGGCAGCACTCATCATTGGTGCAGGAGACGCGACAGGTGGTGCGATCGCCAAACGGTTCGCCCGCGAAGGGTTTGAAGCTTGTGTTGTGCGACGTAATGAAGATCAGCTCGCCCCCCTGGTGAAAGAAATTGAGGCAGCGGGCGGAAAAGCCCATGCGTTCGGCATCGATGCTCGCAAGGAAGATGAGATGGTCGCTTTGATCGAAAAAATAGAAAGTGAAATTGGGCCTATTGACGTCGCCGTGTTCAACATTGGCGCGAATGTGAACTTTCCGATCGAAGAGATGACGTCCCGTGTGTTTTTCAAAGTCTGGGAGATGGCATGTTTCGCCGGCTTCCTCATGGGGCGCGAGGTCGCAAAGAAAATGACACCACGCGGGCGCGGCACAATGCTCTTTACCGGAGCAACTGCCAGCGTGCGTGGTGGCGCTGGTTTCTCGGCCTTTGCCGGTGCCAAACATGCATTGCGTGCTCTGGCACAAAGCCTCGCACGCGAGCTTGGACCGAAAGGCATTCACGTTGCGCACCCGATCATCGACGGTGCAATTGATACGGCATGGATCGCAGAAAACTTTCCAGAGCGGTATGCGACTAAAGCAGAGGATGGGATTTTGAACCCCGACCATATTGCCGACGCCTACTGGATGTTGCACAGCCAACCTCGTGATGCCTGGACCCATGAATTGGACCTGCGCCCGTGGATGGAAGAATTTTGACCTTTGAAGGAACCCGCTTATGAGCAAGACAGTTGATTTTATTTTTGATTTTGCAAGTCCCAACGCCTATCTCACTCATGGCGTGATCCCGGCTATTGAAAAACGGACTGGCGCTACGTTCAATTACATTCCGGCATTGCTCGGCGGGATTTTTAAGGCGACCAACAATCAGCCGCCAATGATCGCTTTTGGGGGCGTGAAGGGAAAACCTGAGTATGAGCAGTTGGAGATGAAGCGTTTTATCGCGAAACACGGTCTCACAGCCTTCAAGATGAACCCCCACTTCCCCGTCATGACACTTATCATCATGCGCGGTTTGATCGCGGCGGAAATGGACGGCAAGAAAACGGCGTATATTGACGTTGTCTTGAAAGCCATGTGGGAAGACGGGTTGAAGATGGATGACCCTGAAGTCGTTGCTAAAACTCTTGCCGATGGTGGGTTGGACGCGGAACGCTTGATGGCACGCGTGCAGGAGCAGGACGTCAAACAGAAGCTGATAGAAAACACCAACACTGCAGTTGGACGCGGCGTCTTTGGCATCCCGACATTTTTTGTGGGCGACGAGATGTTTTTTGGCAAAGAACGTTTGGGACAGGTGGAAGAAGCCATTCTCGCCTAAAACCTGAATGCTGGGGCATACCGCCCCTACGACAAGCATACGGCGCATATCGTTTTGCAAGGACGGAGACTTTTAAGTCTTCGTCCTTTCGCCATTTTGGTCCTAAGCAATAGAACGGTAACGGATTGGCCCCGGCGGCCATTGTCTCCTATATGTTATCTAAATGAGTAATGAGGTCGGTCAATGAATGCCCCAACACACGCGCTTTCGTCCAATCCGGTTTTTGCACGCCTTGATGACGGGTGGATGCCCGCACCACAAAGCATGGGGCCGTTTGGGGGCATGCACGGCGGTGCGGTTTCTGGGCTTCTGACTGGTGAGCTGGAACGACTTGCAAAAACCGCAGGACACGGGCCAGCGATATCGGCAAATGTCTATCTGTTGCGCCCCGCACCATCGACCGTCGTTCAAACACGTCCTGTGCCGTTGCGTGAAGGAGCTCGTGTGGCAGTTTTTGAAAATGAGCTGTGGGCCAACGACAAATTGCAGGCGAAGGCCTCCATGTGTTTTTTGAAGGCGGTACCAGAAGGTAAAGACATCGGCAATATGCCAGTTGCCATTCAGGGTAGTGAAATTGGCGCGCCCTTGTGTGACCCCGCCGAATTGCCTGAATGGCATTTCCCGCGCCAACCCACCGCACAGTCTTACCTCAATACAGTTGATATTCGCGATGATGGGGAAGGCACAATCTGGATGCAGGCAACGAAATCTCTTTTCTCGGATACAACCCCTTTCGCCTCGACAATCAGTTTTGCTGACTTCTCAACCCTGCTGTCCGTGGTCGCAACAGGTGAGCGCCCCAACGCGGGCGGTTGGCCAAATGCCGACCTCTCTCTCCACTTGTCCCGCCTGCCGGTGGGGCCTTGGATTGGACTACGAACCCGGTCAGATTGGTTTGCAGATGGACGGGGCGTCACAGAGTCTGAGATTTCAGACGTATACGGTCGCATTGGACGCTCCACGCAAGCGGTGGTTCTTGCACCCGCGCCTTAACTCCTTACATTGACATTTGATGCTGCCCTTAGCCCATGGGCCGATAGGCCAAAAGCTTCAATGCTCGGAGACGCCTCTATGTCATTTAGTGATGACCAGCTCGAACGCTATGCACGCCACATTGTGCTGAAAGAAATCGGTGGTCCAGGCCAACAAAAATTGCTGGCAGCAAAAGTATTGGTCATCGGTGCCGGGGGCCTTGGCTCACCCTTATTGCTTTATCTGGCCGCAGCAGGTGTCGGCACCATTGGTGTTGTGGATGATGATGTCGTCGCGCTCTCAAATTTGCAGCGCCAAGTGGTGCATGACACCAAGGCAGTGGGCACTCCTAAAGTGGACAGTACTGCGGCAACGATTGGGCGGATCAACCCCGATACAAAAGTCATCCCCCATGAAATGCGACTGACCGCTGCCAACGCACAAGAGCTGATCAACCAATATGACATTGTGGCCGACGGGTGCGACAATTTCCCAACGCGCTTTCTTGTCAACGATGCGTGTTATTTCGCCAAGGTCCCTTTGGTGTCAGCCGCGGTCGGACGTTTTGATGGGCAGATCTCCACGTTCAAAGGATATGAACGCGACGGGGATGGCGTTCCGCTGCCTACTTACCGGGATTTTGTGCCCAAGGCACCTGCCGATGGTTTGATTTCAACCTGCGAAGAAGCGGGCGTGCTGGGTGCCCTAACTGGTGTTATGGGATCAATGCAGGCATTGGAAGTTATCAAAGAAGTGACGGGTGCTGGAACGGGGCTGGCAGGCAGGCTGCTGATTTATGATGCGCTTGATGCACGTGTGCGCACCATTACGTTGCGCCATGATCCGGCCAATCCACTGACGGGAACCACGCCAACCATAACGGACATATCAGCCCACGCCTAAGTCTAGAGAATTGCCGGGATCACCCGGTCTGGTGGCTTATGCCCATCAACCCATGTGCGAATGTTGATCAGAACCTTCTCACCCATCTCCAAACGTCCTTCGAGGGTTGCCGAACTCATGTGAGGCAAGAGCACGACGTTGTCGAGTTCGAGCAATCGCGGATTGATGGTCGGCTCATTTTCAAATACGTCGAGACCTGCACCCGCCAACTGATCATTTTCGAGTGCTCGCGCAAGTGCGTTTTCATCGATCACTTCGCCACGCGACGTATTGATGAGATAGGCATGCGGTTGTATGAGGTTGAGGCGCGCCGTGTTCAACAAGTGATAGGTTGAAGGCGTGTGCGGGCAATTCACGGAGATGATGTCCATGCCGGCCAACATTTCGTCCAAATTTTCCCAATAGGTCGCGCCAAGTTCTGCTTCAGTCGCCGCATTGATGGGGTGCCGATTGTGATAGTGAATTTCCAACCCGAAAGCTTTCGCGCGGCTTGCCACGGCTTGACCTATGCGCCCCATGCCGATGATGCCCAGTTTTTTACCCGCAATTCTGCTACCCAGCATCCAAGTTGGTGACCAGCCCGTCCATACCGCAGCCCGCTCTCTCAGATAACGGGCACCTTCATTCGTACGACGTGCCATCACTAAAATAAGAGCGACCGTCATATCGGCGGTATCTTCCGTCAGCACGCTCGGCGTGTTGGTGACCGTAATGCCCCGCGACAGAGCACTTTCGACGTCGATATTATCCACGCCAGTACCAAATTGCGCGATGAGCCGGAGCTTGTCGCCCGCTTGCGCCAACAAGCGTCCGTCAATCCGGTCCGTAACCGTTGGCACAAGCACATCGGCTTCGCGCATGGCTGCCGCTAACGCGGCCTGGCTCATGGGTTCGTCCGACAGGTTAAGACGCGTGTCGAAAAGTTCGCTCAACCGTGTTTCGATGCTGTCGGGAAGTTTCCGGGTCACAATGACCAGCGGTTTATCTTGAGAAGCGGCCATTTTCCATCGGATCTTTCGGTCAAAAAAACGAACCCAAATTTAGCAGAGCTGGACCCCGGCGGAAAGCCTGCAAGCGAGATTGCTTGATTTTCACCGACAGAACAAAGCTTGACCCCCGCAGCCCGCCCTTGCCATAAAGAATGCACAGTCTTTCGTCGTTTTTCCAATCGAGGATCTTCGTGCACATAGTACGTTGCCCATTGTCTCCCGGTTTATCGCGGCTGCTGCTTGGCCTTCTGTGGCTTGGGCTCACACTCGGTTCGCTTGGGCCCCTACCTGCCTTGGCCGCAACACCAGCACTCGTTGGCATAGAGACCGGCCTGCCACTGCCGCGCTTTGTCAGTTTGAAAGCAGGGAAAGTGAATGTTCGTGTTGGACCCAGCCGGTCACATCCTGTCCTATGGGTGTATCAACGCAAGGGAATGCCAGTTGAGGTGATTGCAGAGTTTGAGCACTGGCGACGTATCCGCGACGCAGATGGTGATATTGGCTGGATTTTTCACTCTCTCCTGGATGGCAAACGCACAGCGGTTGTGAAAGCCATGGGAGATGATGAAACCATGTCTCTCCACGTGACACCGGATGTCACTGCGGAAGTTCTGGCCGCCGCAGAGCCTGGTGTTGTCGTAAAGGTTGAAACCTGCCAAATCCGTTGGTGTCTTGTTGGTGCTGATGGCTATGCAGGTTGGTCCTTGAAGGAACAACTATGGGGTATTTATCCCGAAGAGAGTTTTGAATAGGCCAAAATTTCCGCGGCAACGCAGTGCTTACGTCAGGTCCTGCGACAGTGCGGATCGCACTGCCTCACTTAGACCAGCTGCATGCAGATAGTTCTCATGCCCTATGCCAACAGAGGTCGGCGCACCGTCTTTGAACGCAGCTGCTTGTGCATCGGACAAATCAAAATGCAAAAAGTGGATGGAGGACGTTTTGCCATCGTCCTTGGTGCGCTCAACATCTTTTTCGGCACGCGCAAGGATTTTTTCGTCGCCAATTTGTAAGTAACAGGTTTCTTCGACACTTGTCAGCTGACGGAGAATTCTATTGCGTCGCACTTCGTCATCAATTTCAAACATCAATGTCGCCACAAGGTCTCGACCTTGGGGAATGAGCGGGTTGTAGGCGCCCAGCTCATCGACAAGTTGGTCGTCACCCCCTTTTTCAATGCGCAGCATTTCATGGATCTGATGCAGCATTGTGTCGAAATTTTCGAAATAGAAAGTGGCACACGGGCCGATCTCCACACGGCGATCACGTTTGATCTCGCGCAGCTTCGCCCGACGTTCTGGGCGCACCCGCTCATAAGCATCCAGTTCAAGAATGTCATCACGTGATATGGAAGTGCGCAGCGAGTTCATTTGCAGCCTTACTTGTGAAAATCGAAAATTACTCAATGAGCCCATAGGCACGTGCGATGATCTCTATCGGATGTTGCGCGATCGGCAAAGGCCTGTCGGATGCATCCCCATTGAGCGTGTCAATTTCATGCACCAGATGTTTGGCCGCCAAAGGGCAATCAGACGTTACATATTTGTTGTCGGCCTTGGAAACGTTGCGTGCGGCCGTTTTACCAACCTTCAGCGCCAGATCAAACGTCTCTTTCATCACACCAAATGTACCGCCATGGCCTGAACACCGCTCGACCACGTCAACACTTGTCTCTGGAATAAGGCGCATCATTTCAGCCGACTTAGGGCCCATGTTCTGCGCCCGGGCATGACATGCAAGGTGAGCTGTGACGCCACCCTCTACAGGTTGCAGACCGGGAGCCAAGCCTTCTTTTTTTGCGATATCAACAACATATTCATCCACATCAAAAGTGGCTTGAGCAACGGCTTTCACAGTTTCATCGTCAGGTAAAATCAGCGCCCATTCAAACTTGAGCATTAGGCCGCACGATGCGGTGAGCGCGATGATGTCATAGCCGTCATCAATCAGGAGCTTGAGGTCGGCAGAAACTTTGCGCGCTTGTTCGGCAACCTTCTCGATGTTGCCGCCTTCCAGATGAGGCATGCCACAACAGCCAGGATAGACAGGTCGCGTTTCTACACCATTGTGGGCGAGCACTTTGCGTGTGGCCTCACCTACAGCGGGATTATTATAATTCACAAAACAGGTCGCAAAAATTGCCACCTTGCGACCATATGCTGGAGCTGCTTCATTCACCTGCAACGAGCCAGCTTCATCCTCTGCCTTCGCGCGCATCATGAATGTCTTGCCTGCAAATTTGGGTAGTTCAGCACGCGCGTCAATTCCGGCAACCTTTTCAAGCATGGGGCGCGTTAATTTGTTTGTTCTTTTTGATCCCCAGTTGGCTAATCCAGAAACGGGCCTTGCTAATTTTCCGTTGCGATCCATCTTGGCAAGTTCGCCTTGCACAAAAGGCACGCCCCCTTTGACTTTGGCGTCGGCTGCACGGGCGCGCAACATGAGGTGTGGAAAGTCCAAATTAAATTCATGGGGCGGCACATACGGACACTTGGTCATGTAACACATGTCACAAAGCGTGCAGGCATCCACGACGGGTCCGAAATCATCACTGGAGACAGAGTCCAGTTCACCAGAATCTGAATCGTCAATGAGATCAAACAGACGCGGAAAACTGTCACAAAGATTGAAGCACCGCCGACAGCCATGACAAATATCGAAAATGCGACGCAGTTCGTCGTCAATTTTTTTGGCGTCGTAAAAAGCAGGGTCCTGCCATTCCAGCGGATGACGCGTTGGGGCGTCCAAACTACCTTCTCTGCTCATCGGCCCACCTCTTTGTTTTGGGAAAAGCAGGGGCCGATCTCGCGGTCCCTGCCTGATTTTGAGCGATTAGTCGTTTAGTGAATCGAGTGCTTTTTGGAAACGACCCGCGTGGCTCTTTTCAGCCTTTGCAAGAGTTTCAAACCAATCGGCAATCTCATCAAAGCCTTCGTCACGCGCCGTGCGTGCCATGCCAGGATACATGTCGGTGTATTCGTGCGTTTCACCAACAATGGCAGCTTTCAAATTCTTGTCCGTGCTGCCAATTGGCTCGCCCGTTGCTGGGTCACCAACTTCTTCAAGAAATTCGAGATGACCGTGCGCATGGCCGGTTTCACCCTCTGCAGTTGAGCGAAAAACAGCGGCCACATCATTGTAGCCTTCAACGTCTGCTTTTTGCGCGAAATAGAGATAACGGCGGTTCGCTTGGCTTTCACCGGCGAAGGCGTCTTTGAGGTTTCCCTCAGTTTTTGAACCTGCTAGCGACATGGAAATTCTCCTCTCCTGTCAGGGGTCAGCATTTATTGAATTGCCGAAACACAGCAACGCACTTTTAGTGTGCGCAACTATGACGAAGCGCATACAAAAAGTTAGGCCGAACCAATAGGTTCGTCAATTAATTATAATGCTTCTAAAGAGAATGAATTGCAACAAGAGGCGCTTTTTGCCGCTATTTGTCGGAGCGAACCCGGATGACGATGTCGACGCGAGAGACATTGGTGCCCTCTGGCGCCTGTGGCAGGCCTGAAACCTCAATAGCCCCGCTGACAATATCTTCCAAGGCACCCTGATCCTCATGGAAAAAGTGATGATGATCAGAGACGTTGGTATCAAAATAGGTGCGCGCTGAATCCACAACCACTTCGCGCAACAACCCTGCTTCGGTGAACTGGTGCAATGTATTGTAGACCGTGGCAAGTGACACTGAGGCGCCTGCGCCCATTGCCTGCTCATGCAAGCTTTCAGCGGTCACATGACGGTCACCACCATCAAACAGAAGACGACCCAAGGCGAGCCGTTGGCGTGTGGGCCGCAGACCAACATCACGAAGGCGTGCCAGGGTCTGGCTATATGGACGATCAAGCTGGTCCATGTTCTCTTCCATTGCGCTCCATTGCGCTCCATTGCGCTCATTTTTCAGAGGTGCCCCTGAGATCAGGGGTTGGGCTCTTTTCTAGTTTGTAACGATTACAAACAGCTTCCTACCATGTGGGAGCCAGGGCCTATTTGTCAAGAGTTGCGACACCTCCCATTTCCTCCAGCTTTAGCGCAGATTGGGCCTTACCGGCACTGTCTAGTCATTATTCAAGGGTTTCCGGGGGCGACGGTGTGTGTTACCAAGCCCGAAGGTGAGTTATAAAGAGTGCAATATGACTGCCGCATGAGAAGGGCTCAAACGCCTACGATGCTGGCAGAGGCACCAAATAGGCTGCTGCGACCTTCATTGGTTATGAGACGGCAAGCGAAACTAAGGTGAGCGGACGAGCATGACCGAACAAAAATCAAGCTACACATATGAAGACCTTCTGGCTTGCGCTCATGGAGACCTTTTTGGTCCAGGCAATGCGCAATTGCCGCTGCCTCCTATGTTGATGATGGACCGGATCACTCAAATCGCTGATACGGGCGGGTTGCATGACAAGGGCCTGATCCGCGCAGAATATGACATTACCGAAGATCGTTGGTTCTTTCCTTGCCACTTTGAAGGCGATCCGATTATGCCGGGTTGCCTTGGCCTGGATGGCATGTGGCAACTTGTTGGTTTCTATCTTGGTTGGATGGGTGCCAAGGGCAAAGGCCGTGCGATTGGTGTTGGCTCGGTTCGCTTTTCCGGCATGGTGACCCCTTCGGTCAAAAAGATCGAATATGAGATCGACCTAAAGCGCGTCATCAACCGCAGAATTGTGATGTTGACTGCAGATGGCATTTTGAAAGCCGACGGCGAACCCATCTACAAAGCAGAAGATCTGCGTGTGGTCGTTGAAGGCGCATCTTAAAGGCGCCGCCACTTCACCCCACGGGGGGCCCACGAGGGGCCACAGGTTCTCGCAAGCGAAACTAATTGTGCGACAGGTATCAATCATGCCGCACAAAAGCCGCTTTTCCAGATACATTAAGCAAATTGATATCACCTCAGAGCGGGTCCCCACCCGCCCAGCCATGGAGCAGAAACCATGAGGCGCGTAGTAGTCACAGGCCTAGGGATTGTGTCCAGCATTGGCAATAACAGCCAAGAAGTTCTGGCGAGCCTGCGGGAAGCAAAATCCGGCATTGTTGCAGCCGAGAAATATGCTGAACTGGGTTTTCGCAGCCAAGTTGAAGGCAGCTTGAAAATCAATCTCGAAGAAGCCATCGATCGCAAGACACGCCGCTTCATGGGTGATGGTGCCGCTTACGCTTATCTTGCCATGGAACAGGCGATTGCCGACGCAGGGCTTGAGCCACATGAAGTGAGCAATGAACGCACTGGTGGGATTTTGGGTTCTGGCGGACCTTCTACCAAAGCCATCGTTGCCGCGGCCGATGTGACGCGGGAAAAAGGCCCCAAGCGGGTTGGCCCAACGGTTGTTCCCAAAGCCATGTCGAGCACGGTTTCTGCCAACCTCTCAACGCTCTTCAAGCTTAAAGGTCCGACTTATTCAATTGCGTCTGCCTGCACCACTTCAACGCATTGCATCGGCAGTGCCGTTGAGCAAATTCAATGGGGAAAACAGGACCGCATGTTTGCGGGTGGTGGCGAAGAGCTGGATTGGACGCTGTCTGTTCTTTTTGATGCCATGGGTGCAATGTCTTCCAAATATAATGACACGCCGGCCACCGCCAGCCGGGCTTACGACTTGAACCGTGACGGATTTGTTATCACCGGTGGTGGCGGCATTCTGGTTCTGGAAGAGCTGGAAATGGCAAAAGCGCGTGGCGCAAAAATCTATGCTGAAGTCGCAGGTTATGGCGCATCCTCAGATGGCGCTGACATGGTCGCCCCTTCTGGTGAAGGCGCGGTACGGGCGATGAAAATTGCCTTGGAAACCGTCGGTGAAAAAATCGACTACATCAACCCACATGCCACCTCAACACCTGTTGGGGACATTCCTGAGATCAAAGCGATCCATGAAGTGTTCGGCGATACAACACCACCGATCAGCGCGACGAAATCACTGACAGGCCATGCTCAAGGTGCAGCAGGTGTGCATGAAGCGATTTACTCACTTTTGATGATGGAAAATAATTTCATTTGTAAGTCAGCTCACATTGAAGAGCTTGATCCTGCAGTTGCTACCGCAAACATCATTCGTGAACGCGTCGACAATGCAGAGATCAATACCGTGATGTCGAACAGCTTCGGCTTTGGCGGCACCAATGGTTCAGTCGTCTTTAAGCGGTACAATGGTTAATCGTTGAGTGAGCCTCTCGGCACATGAATTGCTGGGACTATTAATAGTTGGGCAGCCATGTCCCATATTGAGACACAGTGCCCGCGCTTGAGAGCTGGCCCATGCGAAAACAGGTAATTGACGAATGACATCTGGGACGACACGCGGAAGTGCATTTCAATCAGGCGATCTATTGGCGGGACGCCGCGGCCTGATCATGGGGGTCGCTAACGACCATTCTATCGCCTGGGGCATTGCCAAAGCAGCAGCCGCACATGGTGCAGAACTTGCCTTTACCTATCAGGGTGACGCCTTTGGGCGACGTGTAAAGCCCCTCGCCGAAAAGCTGGGGTCCAATCTCTTGATCCCTTGCGATGTGATGGATGAAGCAAGCCTGGACACACTGTTTGATACATTGAAAGAAAAATGGGGCACAATCGATTTCATTGTGCACGCCGTCGCCTATTCCGACAAAAATGAGCTTAAAGGCCAGTACCTTGATACGACGCGTGAGAACTTCCGTCAGACCATGGAAATCTCCTGCTTCTCGTTTACGGACATCGCCAGACGCGCTTCTGAAATTATGCCCGATGGCGGTTCCATGATCACGCTTACCTACGCGGGCTCAGAACGTGTGATGCCAAACTACAATGTAATGGGTGTGGCCAAAGCCGCTCTGGAAGCCAGCGTACGTTATCTATCCGTTGATCTGGGCCGCAAAGACATTCGTGTAAACGCCATTTCGGCTGGCCCCATGCGCACCCTTGCAGGCTCTGCGATTGGATCTGCGCGCTACGTGTTCAAATGGAACAAAGCTCATTCACCGCTTAAAGAAACCATCGAATTGGATGATGTTGGCGGCTCTGCTCTCTATCTTCTATCCGATCTTTCCAAGCGCGTTACTGGCGAAGTTCATCACGTAGATTCAGGCTTCAACGTTGTGGGCATGCCGCAATGGGAAGACCTGCAGGCAGAAGAAGCAAAAGCAGCGTCTAAAAAAGACGCCGCTGAGTAAGTCAGCACCTTACTTCTTCAATTGCACCAGCGGTTAATAATTAGTCTGGCCGCTTTAGCTCCAGAATATCGTAAGTACTTTCAAGAACAGGCAACGGAAAGACGACGCGCAAACGCCCATCTTCCAATTGGCTCAGAACGCCAATTTTGTCCTGCTTTTGAGGATCGGTGATACCGCCTTCGGGACCCGAATAAGATCGCTGTGGATCATCATTATAGGTAGGGGCGGACAGTAGGATGCGACGCTCTGCCCCATCTTGATAAAGGCGCCCAGAGAGACGCTGTGAGCCGGAGCGTTTTTCAAAGAACAGAAAGCCGTCGCGGACACTCACTTTGCAATCAAACCAGGAATAGACAATGGGTCCGCCAACGGGACCGCCGACTTTGATGGTGCGACATGCCCACCAGCCGAGCAGGTCCGCATCGTTCACGGGAACAGTCGCCGCATCGATGACTTTGTGTAGTGCCGCGCGCTCGCGAATGGTGGCGGAGGCCGCATAAGATTCTTCATTGCCCAGTGCTACTGCCTCCTCTAACCGGCCCAGCCGATCACGGTCAAATTCGGTGATGACATTGGTCCAGAGAAACTCAGGTGGTAGCCCCGCGCTCTCTGGAACAGGAGACGTTGAGCTGGACTGAGCAGGTTGGCTTGCAACCGGTGCAATTTCCTGTGCTGCGGAAGATCCGTCAGCCTCTATCGCTGATGGTTGTTCTGCGTGCGCTGAACCGACCACGCCCACAGCCACGACTAAGACAGCCGCCCAAAGATATCCCATCTTCAAATCCCTCTCACTCAAATCCACGCTATCGTACCCTACAAAAAAAGGGACCCGGTGGGCCCCCTAATATTGTCGTTTTAGAGATCTTACGCAAAGGCTCTATTCAGATTTATCTTCTGCAGGCTTGCGACGTGGACGGCGAGGCTTTTCCTCAGCAGCATCATCGGCAGCGCCTTCTTCTTTCGGAATGTCCTTGCCAGTTTCCTGGTCAACGACCTTCATGGAAAGGCGCACTTTGCCGCGATCATCGAAGCCCAGAAGTTTCACGAAGACTTCGTCGCCTTCGTTCACAACATCAGAGACTTTTGCCACTTTACGTGGCTCGAGCTGTGAGATGTGAACCAAGCCGTCTTTTGGACCAAAGAAGTTCACGAATGCGCCGAAATCGACGACTTTCACGACCTTACCTTTGTAGATCACGCCAACTTCTGGCTCAGCGGTGAGACCCTTGATCCACTCCATTGCGGCTTTAATGCTTGCACCATCAGATGATGAAACTTTCACAATGCCTTCGTCGTTGATGTCGACTTTGGCGCCTGTTTCTTCAACGATCTGACGAATAACCTTACCGCCAGCACCGATCACGTCACGGATTTTGTCGGTTGGAACAGTCATTGTCTCAATGCGCGGTGCATATTCACCAAGCTCTTCGCGGCCTTCGCTGATGGCATTTGCCATCTCGTCAAGAATGTGCAGACGACCGCCTTTGGCTTGGTCGAGTGCTTTCTTCATGATGTCTTTGGTGATGCCAGTGATCTTAATGTCCATCTGAAGAGACGTGATGCCTTCAGCTGTACCGGCCACTTTAAAGTCCATGTCACCAAGGTGATCTTCGTCGCCTAAGATGTCAGAGAGAACGGCTGTGTCATCACCTTCTTTGATCAAGCCCATCGCAATACCTGCTACTGGACGTGTCAGAGGGACACCGGCATCCATCATCGCGAGAGATGAACCGCACACAGAAGCCATGGAAGATGATCCATTGGATTCTGTAATTTCAGAAACCAAGCGAATTGTGTACGGGAAGCTTTCACGTGTCGGCAACACAGCGCGCATGGCACGCCATGCAAGTTTACCGTGACCCACTTCGCGGCGACCTGTGAAGCCTACGCGACCGGTCTCACCAACGGAGAATGGTGGGAAGTTGTAATGCAACAGGAAGTTCTCTTTGTAAGTGCCTTCCAACGCATCAATGAACTGCTCATCGTCGCCCGTACCAAGTGTTGCCACAACAAGCGCCTGTGTTTCACCACGTGTGAAAAGGGCAGACCCGTGTGTGCGAGGCAAAATGCCAACTTCTGAGCGGATTGGACGAACAGTGTCGAGATCGCGACCATCAATGCGCTTTGATGTCTTCAAGATAGAACCGCGAACGATTTTCTTTTCGACACCCTTAAAGGAAGCGCCAACTTGGTTGGACGCGTATGAGCCTTCGTCGTCGCCGCTGAGTTCAGCCATTGCTTTGTCACGGGCGGCAGACACTTTTGCCTGGCGCGCCATTTTGTCAGCAATTGCATAAGCTGCTTCAACGTCTGCTTCAACGAGACTTGCCACTTTGCCGTCAAGTTCGCTTGTGTCTTCTTCAACAATGTCGCGAGGTGCTTTTGCCGCTTTTTCGGCCAAACGGATGATGGCGTCGATCACAGGCTGGAAGCCTTCGTGTCCGGCCATAACAGCACCAAGCATGACGTCTTCTGAAAGCTCAGATGCTTCAGATTCCACCATCAACACAGCGTCTTCAGTCCCGGCAACAACAAGATCAAGGTCGCTATCGCCCAGATCGTCGATCAATGGGTTCAAGACATATTCGCCGTTGATGTAGCCAACACGTGATGCACCGATTGGGCCCATGAATGGGATGCCCGAAATCGTGAGCGCTGCAGATGTTGCCACCATGGCAACGATGTCAGGATCATTTTCCATGTCATGAGAAATGACATTGATGATGATCTGAGTTTCATTTTTAAAGCTCTTGTGGAAGAGCGGGCGGATTGGCCGGTCGATCAAGCGACAAACAAGTGTCTCTTTTTCGCTCGGGCGGCCTTCGCGTTTGAAAAAACCACCTGGGATCTTACCCGCAGCGTATGTTTTTTCTTGATAATTCACTGTCAGTGGGAAGAAGTCCAAGCCTGGTTTAGGCTGGCGCGCTGCCACTGCTGTTGCGAGCACTGTTGTCTCGCCGTATGTCACCATCACGGCACCGTCTGCCTGGCGAGCAACCTTGCCCGTTTCGATGATGAGAGGCCGTCCGGCCCATTCCAATTCCTCGCGGAAGATTTCAAACATATCAGTTTCCTATTTCGCGCCTGTTTTTTTCACATACATAAACACCCGGATCGGATTTGGTTTTGCCGGGTGTATGGCGCTTCGGTTATGCCGCTTTTCGTTTTACGGCCGGATTATTGTCCAAGTCCAACCCCTCAAAGGTCGGAGAAAAGACTCGTGTCAGTCGAATAAATGTTTACGCAACAATTGTGACTATTTTTGTCGGTGTCTGGAAAAACACAAAAACCGTCCGGCCCTGTTTGGATCGAACGTTTTTCATGGATCAAGAAGTCTGGCGACCTCTCTCTATCTCCGGATGCCCAGGCGTTCGATCAAAGACGCATAACGTGACACGTCCTTTTTCTTTACGTAGTCAAGAAGACTACGTCGCAGGGCCACCATCTTCAGAAGGCCACGCCGGGAGTGATTGTCCTTGGCGTTTGTCTGAAAGTGTCCTGTAAGATTAGTAATCCGTTCAGTGAGAATGGCGACCTGTACTTCAGGTGACCCTGTGTCCCCAGCTTTAACGGCATATTCTTTAATCAGCTCTTGCTTACGATCAGCTGTGATCGACATCGGCGGCTCCTTTTTGGACCAAATTTTGGCAGTCAGTTCCCGCGAAACTGCGTGAAACTCTAGCCAGATACATTAAAAACGCGGACCGGCTTCAATTCGCCCCGGTCATATTCAGCCAGGGCAACCGGCGTTCCATCAGCAACAGTCAGGGCTAACCCTTCAATGACTGGCGCATCACGGCCACGCAACAAAATCGCTTGCCCTTGTTTTAGTCGGGTTGCATCTGCCTCGCTTACGGCCACCACCGGGATGTCGTCCAGTGCGGTCTCAAGCGGTAAAAGATTTGCCCACAAGGTGTCACGAGCGGGCGCACTATTGCCGAACTCTTTCAGTTTATCCAGCAAAATCGACCGATCTTCACTAAATGGTCCCGTTGCCAGACGCCTGAGGGCAATTACGTGCGCCCGTGTGCTCAAAGCCTCGGCCAAATCTCGCGCAATGGCGCGAACATAGGTGCCCTTTGAGCAGACAATTTCGAAGCTTGCAGTGTCTTCGTCCGGCACGTCGAGCAACTGGGCTTCATAGATGGTGACGGCGCGGGCTTTCAGGTCAACGGTTTCACCATCCCGTGCCAGATCATAAGCACGTTCTCCAGCCACCTTAATGGCAGAAAACTGTGGGGGAACCTGGGAAATTTCGCCTAAAAAACCTTCAAGGGCGCCTTCAATGGCTTGCCTGTCGGGGCGGATGGCGCTTGTTGCGATAATTTCACCCTCGGCGTCATCGGTCGCGGTTGCTTCACCCCATTTGACGGTGAAGCGGTAGACTTTTTCGCTGTCGACAACAAAGGGAATTGTCTTGGTGGCTTCACCCAGCGCGATAGGCAGAATGCCTTCTGCCAATGGATCCAGCGTGCCAGCATGGCCGGCCTTTTGGGCATTAAACACACGGCGCACAATGCCCACAACTTGCGTTGATGTTGGCCCCACGGGCTTATCGACGATGACCCAGCCCGAAACCAGGTCACCCTTTTTGCGTCTACCCATGCTTAGTCCTGATCGCCATCTTCTTTGTCGTCGCCCAGGTCTCTATCGTCACCCAAGTCTCTGGCAACATTTGGCGAATTCAAAATAGCAGAAACGCTTTCGGCATAATCAAACGTTGTGTCTGCGGCAAAGGCGATGTCGGGTACAAATTTCATACTCACCGCCCGGGCGAGTTCACCACGAACATATTTTTTGGCATGGTTCAACGCGTCAACCACAGACGCCGGGTCATCGTGTCCCAAGGGAACGACATAGACCATGGCGTTCATAAGGTCCGGGGTCACGCGCACTTCGGTAACGGTGATAATGACATCCTGCAAAATCGGATCGCGAATGTCTGCTCGGCTGAGAATTTCAGACAGAGCCGCGCGCAGCATCTCGCCTACGCGCAGTTGGCGCTGGCTTGCCTGTCGGCCACTGGGGGCCTTCTGTGATCCTGAGCGTCGCGATGCCACGGGTTTTACTTTCTTCCTTAGCCGATTCCGGCCACCATTAAAGCAAAAGGGGCAGCGCTTGTGGTTTCACCGCGCCGCCCGTCTGCAAACTGCTTTTTACTCAAAGTCGGACTTAGTCCAGCGAACGAGCGATTTCTTCAACATCAAAACATTCGATCACGTCGCCGCTACGCATATCCTGATAGTTTTCAAATGCCATGCCGCATTCTTGACCGCTTGCCACTTCCTTCACTTCATCCTTGAAGCGTTTCAGCGTGGAGAGCGTGCCTTCGTGAATAACAACATCATCGCGGATCAAACGAACTTTCGCACCGCGGCGAACATTGCCTTCAGTTACACGACAACCAGCAACACGACCCACTTTGGAGATGTTGAAGACTTCGAGAATTTCCGCGTTACCGATAAAGGTCTCACGAATTTCCGGTGAGAGCAGACCAGACATAGCGGCTTTCACGTCATCTACCAGATCGTAGATCACTGAATAGTAGCGGATCTCGATGCCGGTTTTCCGTGCAGCATCACGAGCTTGAGAATTTGCACGCACATTAAAGCCGATAACAGGCGCACCTGATGCAGACGCCAACGTGATGTCGGCTTCTGTGATCCCGCCAACACCTGCGTGAATAACGCGGGCCTTCACTTCGTCAGTGCTCAATTTGTCCATTGCCTGAACAATGGCTTCTGTTGACCCCTGCACATCCCCTTTGAGGATGATCGGCAGTTCTTCAAGACCAGATTCTTTCAACTGTGTCAGCATCTGATCGAGTGAGGTACGGCCACCATCACCAACACGCTTGTCACGCCGTACATCTTGACGATAGCTCGCCACTTCACGCGCGCGGGCTTCACTATCAACCACTACAAACACATCGCCAGCTTCAGGCGTTCCGTTCAACCCGAGCACCTCAACAGGCTCAGATGGGCCACCAGATTGTACGTTCTCGCCTCTGTCATTTATGAGAGCGCGAATACGACCCCACTCAGCACCAGCAACAAGAATGTCGCCAACTTTGAGCGAGCCGCGTTGAATGAGCAGCGTACCGACCGGGCCCCGGCCCTTGTCGAGCTTGGCTTCCACAATCACGCCCTCGCCAGGGCGATCCGGATTGGCCTGCAAGTCCAAGAGTTCGGCCTGCAAAATGATCGCTTCTTCCAGCGTGTCCAAGCCCTGCCTTGTATGGGCAGAAACTTCCACCGACTGAATGTCACCACCCATGTCTTCGACAAAGACTTCATGCTGAAGCAATTCGTTTTTAGCGCGCTGTGGATCGGCTGCCGGTTTGTCGCACTTATTAATGGCAACGATGATTGGCACTCCGGCGGCCTTAGCGTGATTGATTGCTTCGATGGTTTGAGGCATCACGCCGTCATCTGCAGCCACAACAAGAATAACAATGTCTGTTGCCTGGGCACCGCGCGCGCGCATGGACGTAAATGCTTCATGGCCTGGTGTGTCCAAGAAGGTAATCTTATCCCCTGAAGCCATGTTCACCTGATACGCACCAATATGTTGCGTAATGCCACCTGCTTCGCCGGCCACAACGTCCGTTTGACGCAAGGCATCAAGCAGAGATGTTTTACCGTGGTCAACGTGACCCATGACGGTGACAACAGGTGCGCGTGGTTTTTTCACCTCATCAGTGTCGTCGTCGGTCACCAGACCTTCTTCGACATCAGCGGCAGACACACGTTTCACAGTGTGGCCCATTTCTTCGGCAATCAATTGTGCACTGTCACTGTCGATCACATCCGTGATCTTCACCATCTCGCCCTGTTTCATCAGAATTTTGATAACGTCGACGGCGCGCTCAGCCATACGGTTGGCAAGCTCTTGCACAGTGATGGCTTCTGGGATCACCACTTCACGAACGACCTTGGCCGCAGGCTCCATTTGTCCCATGGCCTTTTTGCGTTCGCGTTCTGCGCGGCGACGCATGGCAGCCATTGATTTCTGACGATCACCATCAGAACCCCGAAGAGCACTATCAATGGTGAGCTTGCCTGTGCGGCGTCGTTGATCGCCACGGCGGCCTGGGGATGGTTTTGCCGGAGGTGTAACCTGCCCACGACCCCTTTTGAGGTCGGTCTTCGGCGCCATTTTGGCACTCGGCTTCTTCTCTTCACCCGGTGCCAGTGGCACTTCGATTGGTTTTTCGTCTTCAGCCCGTTTTTTGGCTTCCGCTTCTGCTTTTTTCTTCGCTACTTCTTCAATCTTCAGACGTTTGGCTTCTTCAGCTTCACGAATGGCAGCTTCCGCAGCCTCTGCAGCGCGAACTTTTTCTGCGGCGGCGCGTTCAACAGCTTCAACTTCCGCACGACGACGATCATCTTCTTCACGAATACGCGCCATATCCAACGCGCGACCGCGAGCGGCTTTTTCTGCTTCCGTCAGCGTACGCAAAACCATTCCGCCGCGCTCTTTGCGAGCCGCAGGTGTTTTTGATTTTGTAGCGGCAGGTTTTGCACCTGCTGTTTTCGAGGCCGATTTTGGCGCTGCCTTAGCGGCTGCTTTTGGCACCGCCTTCGGGGCAACCTTGGCGGCCGCTTTGGGAGCAGCTTCTGCTTTGTCTGGTTCAGCTTCTTTTTCTACTGGCTTTGGCGCCTCAGCTGCCGGTTTTTCGGCCTTTGCTGTCTCTTCTTTAACGGGCTCTGAGGGAGTTTCAACCTTAGGGGCAGGTGCCACCGGTTCCGCTGCTTTTGCCACAACTGGGGTTGGCGTTGCTTCTGCGGCGGCTGGCGTCGCGTCAACCTTTGGAGCGACAGCTGGCTTTGGCGCGGCTGTAGGCGCTTTCTTCGGGGCCGCTTCTACAACAGGCGCTTCTGGTGCAGCACCACCTGGTTTGATGGTCCGCTTACGCTTCTTTTCAACAACAACTGACTTCGATCGGCCATGCGAAATGTTCTGGCGCACACTGCCAGACTCGACCGTCCGCTTCAGGCTGAGAGTCTTCCCACCCGTTGCTTTCAGTTTTCCTTCGCCGCCGTCCGCCTGATCGCTCATTCTGTTCCTTTACGTGGTCCTTCGCGGCTATCCGCCCCAGACCGTCAGTCTGGCAAAGTCTGCCAGCACCTTATCTTGCATACGTCCCTGTTTCAGGGCTGCATGTACCACATTTGAACGCCCCAATGCCAAGCCCATTTGGTCTGACGTCAGTGCTTTTAATACCGGCAGATCTGATAAATCCGCCGCTTTTAGCTTCGCACGGAACCGTCTGACCCCGTCTCTGCCTGCATCCGTGGCCTCAATAAGAGCTGCTACGGGCTCTTTATCCAGGGTCTCAAAGACCCTTTCAAGGCCTAGAACCAACTCACCAGAACGGCGCGCTAACCCTAGTGTTTCTGCGACTCTCGCCGCCAAAAGACGTCCCACCAGATCCGGCAAAGCCGGGTCCAGTTTGACCGGACGTTTGGCTGCCCTGGCAAAAGCCTTTTTGGCAATTGCCTGCTCCAGCGCCGCTTTTGTACCCGTGACCCAAATGCCTCTACCAGGCAGTCTTTCGGCCAAATCGGGACCGATTTCATCATCGGGCCCCAGCACAAATCTGAGAAGTCCTTCTTTTGGTTGGGCTTCTCCCGTCGCTATGCAGCGCCGTTCTGCAACTTCTTTCGCACGTTTTCCCCGTTTTGGGGCATCTTTTTCTTTCTCGTTACCTTGGCTCGCGCCCGGCTTCGCATCAGAGCTTGTGTCTGCGTCTTCTTCAGACATGGGTGTGTTAATCTTCCTCACCGTCGGCGACTTCGCCTTCGGCAAGCTCTTCTTCAACTTCTTCTTCAACTTCTTCTGGCGCATTCATCGCCGCCAGCTCTTCTTCGGTCACCCAACCCACTTTCACACGCGCTGCCATGATCATGTTCTGAGCATCTTCAGCTTCCAGCTCAAAGCCTTCCAGCATACCCGTCATGTGCTTACGCTCGCCGTCCACCTGCTCATTCCAGCCGAGCAAATCATCCGTTACACAACCTGCGAAATCTTCCACTGTCTTGATTTCATTCTCACCAAGAGCAACAAGCATTGCTGTTGTGATCCCGGCGACTTCGCCAACACCATCTTCAACACCCAGCTCGCGGCGTTTTTCATCAAACGCTGCGTTCTGGCGCTCAATAAAGTCGAGCGCCCGGCTTTGGATTTCCTGCGCTGTCTCTTCGTCGAAGCCTTCAATTTCAGCAATTTCGTCCAAGGAGACATAGGCCACTTCTTCAACAGACGCGAACCCTTCAGAGGCAAGCAATTGAGCAATGACTTCGTCCACATCCAGCGCTTCAATGAAGGTACTGGATCTTTGCACAAACTCGGCCTGACGGCGCTCGGACTCTTCGGCTTCTGTCAGGATATCAATATCCCAACTGGTGAGCTGCGAGGCGAGGCGCACATTTTGTCCGCGACGGCCAATGGCTAAAGAAAGCTGCTCATCGGGCACCACGACTTCAATGCGCTGTGCATCTTCATCCAACACCACTTTGGCAACCTCAGCAGGCGCCAGCGCATTGACAATGAAACCAGCAAAATCATCGGTCCATTGAATGATATCGATTTTTTCACCCTGAAGTTCATTGACCACAGCCTGAACGCGACTGCCGCGCATACCGACACAAGCACCAACGGGATCAATCGAATGATCATTTGATGTCACCGCAATCTTAGCGCGCGAGCCAGGGTCCCGGGCGACAGCTTTCACTTCAATGATGCCGTCGTAAATTTCTGGTACTTCCTGCGCAAACAATTTGGACATGAACTGCGGATGTGTGCGGGACAAGAAGATCTGAGGACCACGTTGTTCGCGGCGCACGTCATAAATGTAAGCACGAATGCGATCACCTGCACGGAACACTTCGCGTGGCAAGCCCTCATCACGACGCACGATGCCTTCACCGCGGCCCAGATCTACAATCACATTGCCGTATTCTGCGCGCTTAACAACGCCGTGAACAATCTCACCAATGCGATCTTTATATTCTTCAAACTGGCGCTCACGCTCCGCGTCGCGCACTTTTTGCACGATTACCTGTTTGGCAGTCTGGGCAGCGATCCGTCCAAAATCAACTGGCGGCAGTTCGTCTTCGATCAAGTCACCCTCGCGCGCTGCCGGGTTGCGGCGCTGCGCTTCAGAGACCAGAATTTCTGTCGCATCATTTTCAATTTCTTCAACAACCTCAAGCAAACGAACGAGACGAATCTCACCGGTATTTGGGTCGATCCGTGCACGGATTTCATTTTCCGCACCATAACGAGACTTAGCGGCTTTCTGGATCGCTTCAGCCATTGCCTCAAGCACCAATTCGCGCTCGATGGATTTCTCCCGCGCCACCGCGTCAGCGATTTGCAGCAGTTCCAGTCGGTTTGCGCTAACAGCTTGCGCCATTGTCTCGTCTCCGTTTTTATCTTTTTGCGCCTTCATGGCGCATCAAGGTCTCATTTTTTCGTTGAGCCGCTGCTTATTTTGCGGCCACATCATTATCGTTATCTTGTCCGGTCACCTGATTGGCGCCTTGAAATCGTTTGCCAGCTTCTTCCACAAGCGCGTCAGTCATCGCAAGGCGGGCTTCTGATATCAGCGAGAAAGGCAGACCGATGGTCTGGGGCTCATCATGCCCCTCAATCGTCAACCGGAGCAAAACTTCGCCCTCTTCAACACCCTGCAACACACCGCGAAAACGTTTACGTCCAGCCAATGCTTCTGACAGTTCCAGCTTCGCTTCAAAACCAGCCCAGCTTTCAAAATCTTTTTCGCGTGTCAGCGGCCGCCCAATACCGGGAGAGGACACTTCCAAAACAAACTGCCCTTTGATCGGATCTTCAACATCCAGAATGGCCGAAACAGAACGGCTGACTTCTTCGCAGCCTTCAACCTTCATGGTGCCGTCTGGCCGTTCAGCCATTAGCTGAAGAGTGCCGCCTTGTTCACCGGTGAGGCGCAGACGTACGAGCTCATAACCCAAATCAGAAATTGTTGGTTCGACCAAATCAGCAATGCGCGCTGCCACAGCACCTGGGGCAATCAGGTGCGAGCGTTCAGCTTTATTCTCGTTATTTTCTTCGCTCAGCAATCTCAGCAATCCCAATGTTCGGGCAATTTCGGTCGGATAAATCTCAAGCGCTTGGCCCATCAAGGAACAAAACGCCCCTCCAGATAGCAAAAAAAGCGGGGCCCCGTTTCAGAGATCCCACTTTCTACAATCAGACTAAAGTCTGCTATGTGAAAAGTCAGGGGGACATTACCCCCTGATACCTACGTCTATCAAGTCATTTATTACACCGCAGTATTTAACGACCTGTGGGTATCAAGAGCGCGGCCGACGGCGAAAGCTCAAATAGACTGAAGTGCGTCCCTCACGTGCCGCCTTTGCTTCATAACGCGTGCCCGGCCAATCGTCAGGCCGAATGCGCCAATCATCCGCCTTCCAAGCAAGCCATTCAAAAGCACCGTGCTTCCGGACCTCACGCAAGGTCCACCGACAATAGTCTTTAATGTCTGTCGCGACCCGAAATTCCGCACCATCGCGCAGAATGCGCGCCAAATGATCAAGGTTCTCTTGAGAGACAAAACGGCGCTTATTGTGACGCTTTTTGTGCCAAGGATCCGGGAAAAGCAAAAATGCGCGGTCCAGGCTGGCATCTGTCAGCTTTTCCAGCACATCACGCGCGTCATCGTGATGGATGCGCACATTGCTCAGGTTCTTTTTTTCAACTTCTGCAAGCAGCTTGGCGACACCATTTACAAACGGCTCGCACCCGATGATGCCTGCACCCGGATTGGCGATGGCCTGTTCCACAAGATGCTCACCGCCGCCAAAGCCAATTTCAAGCCAGACTTTCTGAATGTCGGAGGAGAAAAGTGTTTTGGGCGCAAGCGATTGCAGGGCGCGCCCCTCAACAGGCACCGCCAGCTTAGGCAAAAGCTCCTGCATCAGCTCTTCTTGGTGGCCACGCAGTTTATGGCCTTGCCTGCGGCCATAAAGAAGCCGCCGCCGGCGGGTTTCATCCACTGGCGGCGTTTCATTCTCAGACATTTTCTTCAACTCGCAGAATTGCCAAAACCTTATGGCAGCTCTTTTTTGATGGCTTCAACGAGGTCAGACTTTTCCCACGAAAAACCACCATCCGCATCAGGCTCACGGCCGAAGTGGCCATAGGCTGCCGTGCGTTCATAAATTGGACGCGACAGGTTGAGATGTTCACGGATGCCGCGTGGACTCAAATCCATTGCCTTTTGAATGGCGATTTCAAGAGCTTCTTCTTCTGCATTGCCTGTGCCATGTGTATCCACATAGACGGAGAGAGGCTTGGAAACGCCAATCGCATAGGCCAACTGAATGGTGCACTTGTCCGCAAGGTCAGCAGCGACGACGTTCTTGGCAAGGTAGCGCGCCGCATAAGCGGCAGAACGGTCAACCTTGGTTGGATCTTTACCTGAAAACGCCCCACCACCGTGTGGCGCTGCCCCACCGTATGTATCGACAATGATTTTACGACCCGTTAGGCCGGCGTCGCCGTCTGGTCCACCGATAATGAAGATGCCCGTAGGGTTCACGTAGAACTCTTCTTCAGGACACATCCAGCCTTCTGGCAAAACGTCTTCGACAATGGGGCGCACAAGCTCGCGAATGCCTGCTTGATCAAGGCCTTCATCATGCTGTGTTGAAACCACAACTGACGTGGCGCCGACTGGCTTGCCGTTTACATACCTCAGCGTCACCTGACTTTTAGAGTCCGGACCGAAGCCTTTGACTTTGCCACTATGGCGAACTTCCGCCATGCGCTTGAGGATCAGGTGAGAATAATAAATTGGGGCAGGCATTAAGACAGGTGTTTCTTTGCAGGCATAGCCAAACATGATGCCCTGGTCGCCAGCGCCTTCATCCTTATTGCCTGCCGCATCAACACCTTGAGCAATATCCACAGATTGTGCGTGAAGATAAACTGATACTTCAGCATTCTTCCAATGAAAGCCGTCCTGCTCGTAACCGATGTCTTTCACAGCTGCACGGGCTACTTCTTCGATTTTTTCCGGCGTAATAGAAGCAGGCCCACGCACTTCACCAGCAAGCACTATGCGGTTTGTTGTCGTTAGCGTTTCGCACGCAACCCGGGAGAACGGATCGGCCCTAAAATAAAGATCCACGACGGCATCAGAAATGCGATCGCACACTTTGTCTGGATGGCCTTCTGAAACAGATTCACTCGTAAACAGATAGTCAGATCGAGCCACGTTTTACATCTCCCAGTTTTCTACGCGATATTAGTTCCGCTCAAAAAAAACGAGCGTGTTCACTTTGAGCACAGTGTTCTGACAAGTAATTCGAAAGGGGTCAAGCCGTGCAGGCCCGTTTAGCCGCGTTATTCTGCATCTTGGTGGGCGAGAGCCTTCACAAGGTCCAGCATACGCTTGCGCACTTCCACATCGCGAATGGCAAAAAAAGCACTGTTCAGTTGAATACCTTCAGCGGTTGAAAGCATATCAAGCTCGAAACCACCAGCATTTCCTTCTGAAAACCCTTCTTGGCCTGCCTCTTCTTCCAATTGCAGCCCATCATAAAAGTAGCCGACGGGAACGCCCAGAAATTGAGAAATCTGATAAAGGCGGCTTGCACCTATGCGGTTGGCGCCTTTTTCGTACTTTTGCACTTGCTGGAATGTGAGACCAAGCTGGTCTCCCAGCTTTTCCTGGCTCATACTCACCAGCATACGACGCATACGAACGCGACTGCCTACATGTATATCGATCGGATTAGGGGTTTTTCGCGGCAAGTCGCATCCCTTCCATTGCCAAGTAGACCTAAGTCTCTAGTTCTTGTTGATCGGAACAACTTACGTAAAATCAAAAACATCACAAGATAATAATGTCTTTCACAAGAACTAAACTTGTATTGCATCTGTTCTTGAATGGTCAAGTAAAGCGCATATTCACCGCCAAACTCAGGTCAGTGTAAGCGACAGGGAATCATTTCGACCGACCACTATCGAAGGTTATACTTTTTGAGCCCTTCGAAAAAGAACGATTTTCTTTTACCAAGTGTTTTCGGGAAAAGGATGCCGATGCTACCCCATCGTATTTGCGGAAATCGATTTCCATTCAAATGGCTAGCTGGCAAATGGCTAGCTGGCAAATGGCTAGCTGGCAGATGATTGTTCGGAGGGTCGCCACGCCAACAAAAGAGCTCCCACTGCTAAAAGCAAAAACAACCAATCACCGATACGCGAGTAGGGCGTCGCTGTGAGTGCAACGGGGAGTGGCGCATCAATTTTGCCGGACTGATTGAGCGACACTGTTTCAACCAAACGGCCGAATGGATCGATCATCGCCGAGATGCCAGTGTTGGCGGCACGCACGACTGGCAAGCCTTGTTCGACTGCGCGCAACCGCGCCTGAGCAAGATGTTGATAGGGACCCGCAGAAGAGCCAAACCAAGCATCATTGGTCACATTCACAATCCAGCCTGGCCGTTCTTGACCAACAACACCATTGGCGAAAATAATTTCATAGCAAATCAACGGGCTCACATCAGGCGCCCCTGGCACAGCCATGGTGATCGGCCCGGGGCCTGATTGATAGCCGCCACGCAGTTGCGTGAGCTGTTGAAGGCCTATGGCTTCAAGCAACGGCTGAAACGGCAAATATTCGCCAAATGGCACAAGATGCGCTTTGTCATAGGTAGATCTAATTTCACCATCAGGTCCAACAAGGTGAAGCGAATTGTAGAACCGGCCTAACTCGACATTTGGCCTTGCAGGATCAGGTTCCCCGCGCACAGCCCCCAGGAGCAATACACCGCCTGGTGCCAACATGCGCGAGACAATTGAGCGGATGACCGGCTCGCGGTCGATGAGAAATGGCAGCGCAGATTCTGGCCAGATTATGTGCGTTGGTTGCGTACCGGCCTCGGTGGGCGCCTCGCTCATTCGCAGAAACTGACCTAAGATTTCTTGCCTATTTTCCGGCTTCCATTTTTCTGCCTGCTCCACATTCGGCTGCACAATACGCAGCATGACCCCCTCAACGGTCGACACGTCGGCAGACAACAACCGCAGCGCGCCGCCAAGCCAAATCAAACCCAGTGCTGCAAATGCGAGTGCAGGTGTCCGCCATATCCCCTCTTCGCGCGCGCCCAAATCTTCGCGTGGGACACGTCGGCGCGGGTCATATGTCCCCAAGGACAAAAACACCAAGAGAATGAGAAAAGTCAGGCCATACGCGCCAAATAGAGCGGCGCTTTGCATCAAGGCATCCGAGGCAACGACAATTTGACCCGGCAGGTTCCATGGAAAACCCGTCAGAACATGGCCTCGCAACCATTCTGCGCAAGCCCATGCAACAGCCAAAACAAGAACACGACGATATCCAGATCGCCAAAAACACCGCGCCACAGCAAAGGCTGCGGCGGTGAATAATGCCAAGCCTGCAGGCAAGACGGTAATCGCAAATGGCAAAAGCCAGCCAAACGTGTCTGCTTCAACCAGGAAGGCTTCACCGATCCAATAAAGGCCCGCGAAAAAATATCCAAAGCCGAACCACCAACCCACGGCAGCAGCTGCGCGTGCAGAGCGCCAGTTTTCACGTGTTGGCTCGCCCACGCCATCCAACAACCAGATGACGCTTGGCAGCGTCAGAAGCAGTATAGCGAGCATATAAACAGGAGGGTGAGCTGCAACACTCAGCAAGCCTGCGCAGAAAGCAGCCGCAAAGCGACGCCAACCTGCGAGCGCATATAAGTATGCGGCGCCCTTTTCCACCAGCACAAAGCAGCGACCAAGACCGTCTGCAGCGCTTGCTTTGAAATCATTTCCCATCATTAGACTCTGTGACCCCTGCAGCCATTGGGGCCCCTGTCGCGTCGGCAGCGCTCGACGATGCAGGAGGTGTTTCTTTTTCTGATGGTTTGTTCGAATTTGAAATTTTTTGAATGCGCAATCGTTTGATGCGGCGTGGATCAGCGTCGCGAATTTCAAACTCTACCCCTGCTGGATGGGAAATTAGCTCGCCACGCTGTGGAATGCGCCCGACAAGCGAAAAGACCAGACCGCCAAGTGTATCAGCATCGTCATCGGCATCTGGCGCCACCAACGTTAAACCAAGCATTTCTTCTAGATCTTCGATCGGTGCTCTAGCCAACGCATCAATTGTCCCATCGCTCAATTGAACCAGCAATGCGCTTTCAGCAACATCATGTTCGTCTTCGATTTCGCCGACAATTTCTTCGACCAAATCTTCGATCGAGACCAATCCGTCAGTGCCACCATACTCATCAACAACAAGCGCCAGATGAATACGCGAAGACTGCATCTTCAACAGCAAATCTCGGGCGGGCATCGACGGCGGCACAAAAAGCACAGGCCTGCGAATGGTTGCCAAATCAAACGATGAATTGTCATTTGGATGACCAACCATCCAGCCCAATACATCTTTGATGTGAACCATGCCGATCGGTTCATCCAATGTGTCCCGATAAAGGGGCAACCTGGAATGTGATTTTTCATGAGTGAGTTGCAGCAGCTCTTCCAAGCTTGCAGCCATTTCAATGGCGACGATATCCGCCCGTGGGACCATCACATCATCAACGCGCTGTTCTGCAAAACTCAAAACATTCATGAGCATATGGCGTTCTTGGGGTCCAAGCTCATCGCCAATTGCGCTTTGACCCCCAAGGGCCGTTTCAATGCTTTCACGTAACGTACGGTTTTCATCCTGGCCTGGGATCCGAGCGATCAACCATTGTCGGATCGTCACCCAAAAGCCTTCCTTTTTGTCAGACTTATTGTCGCCGCCTGGCAAGGGAGGTCCTTGATTTTCTCCAAGCGCGGTCATTGGCTTTTGCCCTCGTGCGTCTCTCGTTTAAGACGGCCTTCAGCCGCGTAAGGATCTTCAATATTGAAGCGCTTCAAAATCGCGCGTTCTAGGGCTTCCATTTCATCTGCCTGACCATCTGTTTCGTGATCATATCCTAGCAGATGCAAAACACCGTGAGCGACCAAATGGGCTAGATGATCATCAAAGCTCTTATCCTGTGCCCTCGCCTCTTCAACCAGGGTTTCAAAAGCAAAGGCAATATCGCCAAGCGGTCGATTGGGCTCAAACACCAAACCTGCGGACCCTTCGGCTTGGGGAAAGGACAAAACATTAGTGGGTTTATCTTTGCCACGAAACTTACGATTGAGGCTTTGTACGAACGCGTTGTCAGCCAGCAAGACACTTAAATCCGCTGAGCCTTCCATTGCCTCACTCTCATATACGGCTTGCGCGATACGCAGCACGACCTCTTCCGCAGTCATGTCCCATGCGCCGCCCGCGTGTGAAATTTCCACTTCCAAATACCCAGGCCCATTGCCTGCACTATCATCACTCTTTGTGATCACGACCGTGTCCGCTCTTTCGCAGAACGTTGATCCAACAGTCCAGTTTCGCGTGCCCCATAGGCTTGAACAATACGTGTGACCAAAGGATGACGCACAACATCACGGTCCGTAAAGCGAACGGTCGAGACACCTTTGACGCCTTCAAGAACGCTCAACGCATCCGCGAGACCAGATTTAGCTCCCATGGGCAAATCGATCTGAGAGGGGTCGCCCGTTATCGCCATGCGGCTGTTCTCACCTAAGCGGGTCAAAAACATCTTCATCTGCACAGGCGTACAATTTTGAGCCTCATCCAATATGACATATGAGTTTGCCAAGGTGCGGCCACGCATGAACGCCAGGGGTGCCACTTCGATCTCGCCAGACTCGATACCCGCCATCACATAATCGCCCGGCAAGCTGTCATAGAGCGCGTCATAAAGCGGGCGCAGATAGGGATCAATTTTTTCACGCATGTCGCCGGGCAAAAAGCCCAGCCGCTCCCCCGCCTCCACTGCGGGCCTTGAGAGAATTATTCGATCAACCTTTTTTTGAACCAGCATTGAGACCGCAACGATAACGGCAAGATAAGTTTTGCCGGTTCCTGCTGGGCCGACGCCAAACACGAGCTCATTGTTGAGCAGCGCATCCAGATATGCCCCTTGCATGGGCGAGCGCGCAGAGATCACGCGTTTGGGCGTTGTGATTTGTAGCTTCTTGTTTGATCCAGAGCCTCGTTCGCGTTCTGTCACAGGGGCGTTTGCCATACGAATTGCGCCATCCACTTCACCAGGAGTTACATCAAGGCCAGATTTCAATCTGGCATACAGGTCTTTAACAACCAATTGAGCACGCGCACGCGCGTCACGTGTACCGGTTATCACAAGCTCATTGCCACGCGAGGTAGCCATGATGCCGAGGCCTTGTTCTAACTGCGCCAGGTGATGATTGTGCTCGCCAAACAATTCGCCCAGCAGTCGATTGTCATCAAAGTCGATAACAAGACTGTCCGTTTTGTCGGTCCGACGTCCAACAGTCGATTGGGTCAAATTTGGTTGGCTCCCTTTATTACAATAGAAAAATCGTGGGTCATTTTGTACCACCATCTATGACAGTTTTTGGTGTGGCCGATGTCACCAGATCGGCCGCCAATGAATTGGCAAAACCTTGCCTGACCACAACATCGGCAAACTCGCCAAACAGCTCTTGTGGCGCCTCAACATAGATCGATTGCAGATAGGGACTGCGGCCAACCAATTGGCCAGGTTTTTTACCACGGCGATCAAATAGGATATTCATTGTCTGACCTTCACAAGCCTGGTTAAACACAACCTGGTCGCTGGTCAATTGTTCTTGCAAACGTGCAAGGCGTTCCGATTTTACTTCTTCAGGAACCTGCACATCATTGTCGGCGGCCGGTGTGCCCGGGCGCGGCGAATATTTGAATGAATAGGCTTGCGCGTATTTGACTTCTTTCGCCAGCGCCAATGTATCTTCGAAATCCTGGTCTGTCTCGCCGGGGAACCCAACGATGAAATCTGAAGATAGGGCAATGCCCGGTTTTGCGGCGCGAATGCGTTCGATAAGTTTCAAATAGCTTTGCGCATCATGCTGCCTGTTCATGGAGGACAAAATATTGTCTGAACCTGATTGCACGGGAAGATGCAAATAGGGCATGAGCGCATCAACTTCTGCGTGGGCCGCAATCAACTCGTCATCCATGTCACGCGGATGACTGGTGGTGTAGCGCAGGCGCTCCACGCCCTCGATTTCTGCCAACCGCCGGATCAACCGACCGAGTGACCAGTCGATACCGTCTTTGCCTGCGCCATGATAGGCGTTCACGTTCTGACCCAGCAGCGTCACTTCGCGTACGCCGCCAGCAACGAGCATTTCAGCCTCGCTGATAATTTGAGAGACGGGACGTGAAAACTCAGCTCCGCGTGTATAAGGCACAACGCAGAAAGCGCAGAACTTGTCGCAGCCTTCTTGCACCGTCAAAAATGCGGTGCGTCCGCGCGCGATGGTTTTCTTTTTTTCCGGTTCGGGCAGGGCTTCAAATTTGTCTTCAACCGGGAAATCTGTTTCCACGATGCCACGCGACCCATTTCCGGTTCGTGCCAACAGGTCTGGCAGGCGATGATAGCTCTGTGGTCCAAAAACAAGATCGACGACGGGTGCACGGCGCACCATTTCTTCGCCTTCAGCTTGTGCCACGCAGCCGGCAACTCCGATGGTGAGCTTATGGCCAGATTGCGCACGCTCTTCCTTCATCTCACGAAGCCGGCCAAGCTCGGAATAAACTTTTTCGGCGGCTTTTTCGCGAATGTGGCAGGTGTTCAAAATCACCAGATCCGCGTCAGTTGCGTTTGGTGTTTCTTCATATCCAGCTGGCGCCAGGACATCGACCATGCGGCCGCTGTCGTAAACGTTCATCTGGCACCCATAGGTCTTGATGAAAACTTTTTTCATGGCCCCACCGGCTTTTAAAGCCCCAGCGGCAGGGTTGTGACGCTCCAGCCCGTCGTCCTGCTGGCGCGAAAGCGCAGCGGCGACTGGTTGGTCCAGGGTCTCACTCGAATTATCGGCCACGGTTGGCGATCTCAGCTCCGCTAAAAATCGATCAAAAAATACAAAAAAACCACAGGTCTTGCTATGTCCGGCAGATATAGAGCCATTGGTGTGATATTACCATGGGAGAAGCGTTTTCGGCAGACCTATTCAGGCCGGTTACTCAACAGAGGCCGTTTGCTGGGACTGCTCGCTCTCAGCCACCTGGGGATCAACGCTCCCGTCTTCCAATTCGGCTGTTTTTGGCGGAAAACTGGACATTAGAGCGCGATTTACGCCCTCTCCTGACTTTCCTTCACAGTAGGCTGCGATGATTTTTCGGCTGCCTTGTGTGTCAATGGTCACAGGTTCATGAAATTCGACCACCACTTCAAATGGCCCCAATGAAAAAGCCTCCCAGAGGTGAGGGCCTAAATCCATGTCGCCATACCAAGCAAAATAGGGGCGAAACTGGCGTCCCATCGGAATGCCACACAGCTTCGTATAGGTAACCGAAACAGGCTGCACGTAGACCGGTTTGGCGTCGTCACCACCGCCCACAGCCATTTGAGCCACCGCCATCAAAGCGCTTTTGAATGGCAAAACACGGTTGCCATCACTTGAGGTTCCCTCGGGGAACAAAACAAGCGTGTCGCCCTTTGCAATTCTCTGATGGATCTCGTTTGCCGTTGCCGCGGCTTTGGTCCGGCGTTCACGATCAACAAACACTGTTTCCTGAAGCCTTGCCAGCGTTCCGAAAAACGGCCAAGCGGCGACTTCCTTTTTGGCAACAAATGATAGAGGGACCACAGAGCCCAAGACAGGGATATCAAAATAGGAATTGTGGTTTGATGCCAGCAGGCAGGGGCCATCTTTGAACGGTGTGCCGCGAACGACAACCTTGATGCCGATGATGCCACACCAAATTTTGTGAAAGCGCGTCGGCAAACGTTTTGCGTAACCAAGATTGAACTTTAGCCCCACCCACTGCAAGGGCATGGCGCAAAGTGCGGCCAGAACGAACAGTGTAACCTTCGCCGTTGCACGAACATTCTTCACGCGGCATTCCCTCCCGGCCAGCAAATTCTAGGTGACAACCATGCCGCCTATTTTGTGCTGGGTGCCTTTTTTGAATCTGCCAGCGGAATGCCATAAAGCTCCAACCGGTGATCGACTAAATTAAAACCAAGCTCGCGCGCGATAATCTGTTGCAGCCGCTCAATTTCATCATTGTGAAATTCGATAACTTCGCCGGTCTGCAAATTGATCAGGTGATCATGATGCTCATCTGTCACTTGCTCATAACGCGAACGCCCATCGCGAAAATCATGCCGCTCAAGAATACCCGCTTCTTCAAAAAGACGCACAGTACGATAGACGGTCGCGATAGAAATACGATTGTCCACGGCGGCTGAGCGGCGATAAACTTCTTCCACATCAGGATGATCGGCGGCCATAGAAAGGATGCGCGCAATCACTCGGCGCTGATCCGTCATCCGCATGCCTTTTTTGACACACAAATTTTCAATACGTGCTGGATCGTCGTCGTTATTCTTCAAGCGTTCGGTATCCGTCATTTAGGTTCTATTTTCCGGGCAATTTCATCACAGGATCGCCCGGACCGTTTCACAGTTGAGCCGCTCTTAGTACCGCCCCTTAAAATCAATTCAAAGTCTAATCTCTATAGCATCCCTTGTCACCCAAGGTTGCGCTTCATGGTCAGTGAATCGACGCGAACACCCTTTCCTCGTGCGTAATAACCGGCACGACGCCCAACCTCCTCAAATCCTTCGCGACGATAAAGCTTGAGGGCGTTTTCGTTATCTGCCGCAACATCCAAAAAGAGGGTCCGAATGTCAGGCAAACCAGCCGCTTCTTGTATCAACAACCCTCCAAGCCCTTGGACTCTGGCTTCGGCGATCACGCCAATTGACAAAATCTCAGCTTCGCCCGCCACGGCGCGCAGCAAGACAAAACCAACCGG
>Ga0209344_10000976_pt1 | contig 42073 bp, 41 predicted proteins | sample Cruoilmetagenom6_FD_187293 | JGI IMG/M metagenome (GOLD analysis project Ga0209344, IMG submission 187293) | Oil polluted marine microbial communities from Coal Oil Point, Santa Barbara, California, USA - Santa Barbara Oil Seep Sample 6 (SPAdes)... | ecosystem: Environmental > Aquatic > Marine... | reverse complement strand
CCCCTTGTCGAAATTGCCCAGCCAGCCAAGGCCCAGCTCGAACGGCGTCTTGCCACGGTGCAGACGCTCGGTGGCGTGGATGGGTTGGAAATCGACGCCCGCGGCCAGATACCCGGCCTCGATCCGGGCGATGTTCAGCGCCTCATAGCCAATGGCGCGCAGACCCCAGAGCGCGCCGGCCTCCCACATCCGGTCCCAGACGGGCAGGGCGGCGTCGCGGTCCATCCATATCTCGTAGCCCAGATCGCCGGTGAACCCGGTCCGCGAGATCATCAGCCCCGGCTCCACCTCGCGCAAGTCGAACGGCTTGAGGTCCGCCACATCCAAGCCCGCCGCATCGAGGATCGAAAACGCTGTCGGTCCCTGCAAGGCAAGGCCCGCCACGGTGTCGCTCTCGTCCGTCACGGTGGCGTCAAACCCCCATGTGGCATCCAGCAGCCATGTCAGCATCGGCTCCTGACAGCAGAGCCGCCAATCGGTGTCGTCCAGCCGAAAGAGCGTGCCATCGTCGATGACCATCCCCTCTTCGTCGCACCAGACGCAGTAGGCGACGCGGCCCACCGCGATCTTGGTGGCGTCACGGGTAATCAGACGGTTGATCGCGGCCAGCGCGTCGGGCCCCGCGATCCGGTATTTATGCATCGGCGAGATGTCAAAGAGCGACGCCTGATTGCGCAACGCAAAATATTCGAACTCGACCGAGTCGAGCACGGCAGGCGCAATATAGCCCGCCCAGCCATACCATGCCTTGGCGCGGCTCTGCTCTGCGAGCCGGGGCTGGAACGGCCCGTCGATCAGGCCAAGGGCGGGATCGGTGAAAACGCTCATTTCCGGCCCTCCGATGCAATCGCGGCCAGAGCCGCATTGCGGCCCGCAAGGCCCATGATGTCGCCGCCCGGATGCGCCGACGCGCCACAGAGATAGAGCCCCGCAGGACCCAGCGCATAGCGTCCCAGCCCGTTTGCCGGACGCAAGGTCAGCAACTGGTCAAGGCTCATTTCCGCATGGTGCCAATGCCCGCCCGGCGCGCCGGTCTGCGCCTCGATATCGACGGGGGTCAGCACTTCGCTCGCGGTGATCTGGCCGGGCAGGTCCGGCATGTAGGTGGCCAACGTGTCGATGGTTGCTTTCGCCAGCGCGCGTTTTGCCGTCTCCGTCCAACCGCCTTCCAGATCGCACGGCGCGTATTGCACGATTGCTGACAGGTAATGACTGTCCCCCGAAGTCAGGCCGGGGTCGGTGACGGACGGAATCACTGCCTCGATCACCGGGTTGGGCGACATCTCGCGGTATTTCGACGGGTTGAAGGCACGCTCTACATAGGTGGCGGAGGGCGCGGCTATGAGGCGCGCGGCCATCAGATCGCGGCCCAGCCCGGTGACCGCAGGCAGGCCGCTGAGCCGCAGATTTACCTTGGCGGCGGTGCCACGGGCGCGAACATTGCGCATCCGGCGCGTCGCTTCGATATCGAAATGCTGCGGGCCGGCCAGGTGGCAGGTCACCTCTGCCCCGGTGCTGGTCAACACCAGCGGCGCGGTGATCTGGCGGCCATCGGCGGTCTCGACACCGCAGGCAGCCCCCGCTTCGATCAGCACGCGGGTGACAGCAACGCAGGTCTCGATCTGACAGCCCGCATTACGCGCGGCGTCTGCGAAGGCACTGCATAGCGCGCTCATCCCGCCCATCGGCAGCGTGACCTCGCCGCCATGGCCCATGCGGTAGATCAGGCTGAATACGGTGCCGGGGGCACGCGGACCGGCTGCCGCCCCACGCACCGCATCGGCGGCCAGCAGCCCTGCCATCGGGCCATCGGGCATTTCGTCCAGGATCGAGTCATAGGCATTGGACAGCAGCACGCGCAGGAAATTGCGCATCTCGTCGCGGCCCAGCCGTTTGAGCCCGAGCCCGAACCAGCCCAGCCGCACCAACTGCTGCAGCGCGCTGCGCGAGGCGAGCTTGCCGTCAAAGCCGGGCGGGGCATTCTCGGCCAGTTGCCGCAGCAGCGCGCCGTATTTGGCCAGCCGCCCGTGCAGCGCGCGATAGGCGCCCGCGTCGGAATGGGCACTGCCGTCCGCATTTGTCGCTTCGCTACCGCGCAGCACCACATGGCGGCCATCGGGTGAAAGCGCGACCGAGGGCAGGGGGGCGCTTCGAAACGGCCAGTCGCGTTTGCCAAGGCCGATATCGCGGCGCACAGCCGGGCTGAGATTATAGAGCAGATGCGCGCCGCGCGGCGCGCCGTCCGGTCCCGGTGCTGCCATGCCGCCCAGGGTTTCCGCCTGATCCAGCACGCAGACCGATTTGCCGCGCCGCGCCAGCACGGCGGCCGCAGTCAGTCCGTTGATCCCGCCGCCGATCACAATCGCATCAAACCGAGTCATGCGGCGTAACCCTTCATGCGGTTGTCACGGGTTTCGCGCCGCAGGATGGCACGCGCGGCATTGGCGCCGGGCGCGCCCATGACCCCGCCGCCGGGATGGGCGGAGGACCCGACCAGATAGAGCCCCTTGATGGGAGATTCGTACTGGGAAAATCCCGGCACAGGCCGGTTGAACAGCAGCTGATCGAACGTCAGTTCGCCCTGAAAAATGTTGCCTTCGGTCAGACCGACTTCACGCTCGATATCGGCGGGGCTGCGGACCTCCTTGTGAACAATACACTCGCGTATGTCGGGGCAGGCTATGGCGATACGGTCGATCACCACCTCGGCCATCGCGGCGCGTTGCGCATCATCCCAATTCGCGCCTGACCGGGTGCCGTTCACCTCCAGGTCATAGGGGGCGTATTGCACGAAGACCGTCATCATGTGGCTGCCCGACGGGGCCATGGTCGGGTCGATCTGGCTGGGGATCAGCATGTCGATATAGGGTTTGGCGGACCAGCGGCCATCCTTCCAGTTGTCATAGGCACGTTCCAGCTCCATCAGGCTTTCCGAGACGTGCATATCGCCACGCAGGAAACTGGCATGAGGCGGCGCGGCAGGCATGTCGGGCATCCGGTCCAGCGCGATATTCAGCTTGGCCGAAGAGCCGCGAATCTTGAAACGCTCGACCGCGGTGGCGAAATCACCGGGCAGCTTGGCGCGCGGGACGTGCTTCAGGAAGGTGCGTTTGACATCCATGTTCGACGCCACCACCGGCGCGTGGAACGTATCGCCATTCTCCAGCGCGACGCCGGTGACCCGACCGTTTTCGACGATGAATTCCTCGACGCCCGAGCCGGTCCGGATCGTGCCGCCGAAATGCTCGAACGCGGCCCCCATCGCGGCGGTGATTGCGCCCATCCCGCCCCGGGCAAAGCCCCATGCGCCGATGCCGCCATCCAGATCGCCCATGTAGTGATGCAGCAGAACGTAGGCCGTACCCGGCGAATAAACACCGAGGCCAGTGCCGATGATGCCGGAGCCTGCCAGATGCGCCTTGATCAGGTCATTCTCGAAATGCTCGTCCAGCAGATCACCGATGGACATGGTCCAGAATCGCAGCGTTTCGCCAAGCTCGCGACTGCCCAGCCCGTGGGCCTTTTTCACCAGATAGGCCAGTTCGTTCAGGTCGCGCGGGCGCAGGGATGTGGGGTCCGGCGCGTCGCGCAGCAGAAAGGGCCGGATGAAACGGCACTGGCGCATGATCGCCTGACTGTAGCGCGCGTAAGCATCCGCATCGCGGGGGGAATGGCGCGCCATTTCCCGGCGCAGGGCGTCATGGTCCGAGTAATAGGCGAAGTAATCACCGCTCTTGGTAAAGCTGGCACCGCCCTCGTAGGGGATCACCTGAAGCCCGAATTTGGGCAGATCGAGGTCGCGCACGATTTCGCGCCGCAAGAGCGAGCAGACGTAGGAGCAATTGGAGTAGGTCCAGCCCTCGTGCAGCGAGCGGCTGACCGCCGCGCCGCCGATCCAGTCGTTTTTCTCGACCACCAGAACACGCAGGCCCGCGCGCGCCAGATAGGCGGCCGTGGTCAGGCCGTTATGGCCCGCGCCCGCGATGATCGCGTCATATTTGGTGTTTTCGGTCATATGAGAGGTTCCCTGCGGCCAATCTAGACCGGGACGGGCCTCCGGGTAAAGTTATTTGAGCGCTCACACAAAAATAAGGGCTGACGGCGCTGATTTCCTGTGCCAAAAAGGGGATGAGGCGCCCGGAATGAAAAGGCATGATATGGCTGAAACACGCTCCAGACCGCGAAAAGAGCGTACCGAAAACGCGAATCGCAGACGGCGGCAGTTGCTTGATGCGGCAAAGCGGTCGATCCTGACGCACGGGCTGGCCCGCACGACTCTGGCCACCGTCGCGGACGAGGCTGGGCTGAGCCAGGGTGTGGCCGTCTTCTATTTCAAGTCCAAGAACGGGCTGCTGACCGAGACGCTGCGCGATCTCTATTCCCAGTACGAGGCGCTCTGGATGCGCGCGCTGGAGAAGGCGGGGGGGGACCCTCGTGAACAATTGGGCGCGATTGTTGCTGCCGATTTTGATCCCCGCGCCTGCGGGCCCAAGGTGCTGCCGCTCTGGTTCGCATTCTGGGGCGAGCTGCGCTTTTCCGCGCAATATGCCGAAGTGGCGCAGGAGTTCGACCAGCGCCGCCGCGACGCACTGACCCGGGTCTGGTCGGCCTTGATGCAAGGAGCGGCACCCGGCGCGGCCGAAGAACTGGCCGACTGGATGGAGACGCTGACAGACGGGTATTGGCAGCATCTGCACGTCGCCCCCGGTGCGATCGATCGCGCGCGGGCCGAACGTGCCACACGGGTCTTTCTGGCCCGGATGGTGCCCACGCTTGCAGGGCATATCGACCGCGCGTGAACGTGGAAGGCAATTGCGCCTGCCTTTTGCCCGCCGCCATTTTCGTCTTTGGCGGCGGGCGGGCAGGATACCCGGCAAAAATCCGATCAGAATTCAACCATTGAATGAATGTTCAATAAGTGGGTTTGGGATTCCACCCGCTATGGCTGCGTTCTTTTACATTGACTGGTGTCAGCACTCGGGTGATCATCCACGGATAACCGGTACAGAATAATCCGGGCCATACCATAAGGGAGTCTGACAGAGATGGATATTGTTGATCAGCTAGGCGCGGTGCGCGAAGGCAAGATGAGTCGCCGGGCGTTTACACGCTCACTACTGGCAAGCGGGGTGGCGATCGCCACGTTGCCAGCGGGTGCGCGACGCGCGATGGCCGCCCCCGAGGATCAGGGGACGTATTTCACATGGGGCGGGTATGACATCCCCGAGTTGTTCGGGCCCTATATGGCGAACAACAATGGCGAGATGCCCAACTTTGCCGTTTTCGGCGGCTCCGAAGAGGCGCTGACCAAGATGCGCGGCGGGTTCGTAGTGGACGTGTCACACCCGTGCAATCAGGCGATGCCGCGCTGGGTCGCGACCGGACTGTTCCAGCCGATCGACCCGTCGCGTCTGGGCAACTGGCCCGATGTCATTCCGGCGCTGGTCGACCTTGAGGGCAACGATGCCGAAGGCGGTTCGATCTGGATGGCGCCCTTCGACTGGGGCCAGACCTCGATCACCTACCGGACCGACCTTGTCGATCTGGAGGGCAAGGAAGAGAGCTGGGATATCCTGTGGGACCCGAAATATTCGGGCAAGCTCGGCTCGCTCGGCTCGGGGGCTGACGCATGGTGGGTCGGGGCGATCAAGGCGGGGGTCGATTTCAAGGATATCGACACGCCCGAGGCGTTCGAGAAGATCGCCGCAGTGATGCGCGAACAGCGCCCGCTGATGCGGACCTATACCGACGACAACACAACGCTGGAGCAGGCGCTGTCCTCAGGAGAGATGGTCGCGTCGATGACCTGGGCAAGCTCTGCGGTGCAGTTGCAGGCCGAAGGCGTGCCGGTCAAGTTTGCCAAGCCGAAGGAAGGCGCGCTGACCTGGGTCTGTGGCCTGATGATTCACAAGGACGCGCCCAAGGTCGACAAGGCGTATGAGATCATCGACAGCCTGCTGAGTGTCGAGACCGGGCATTTCATGATCAACGATTATGGTTACGGTCACTCCAATATCAAGGCGTTCGATGCGTTTGACGCGGCCAAGCTGGACAGCCTTGGGCTGAGCAAGACCCCCTCCGAAGTCTTGTCTGCGGGCCATTTCCAGGTGCCGCAGACCCAAGAGTGGGAAACGAAGATGAACGAGACGTTCGAACAGATCAAGGCCGGTTTCTGAACACCGCGCTGCCAGGCCCGCGAACCCCAAGTTTGCGGGCCTTTTCAGATGTTCCAGAATTGGTAGGGCCGGATGACAGAAACGTCGAGTTCCAGCACGAAAGCGCAGCGCAGTCCTGGCCGGGGCGGGCTGAGCGGGCTGCTTCACCGCCACGAGAACCTGCGTGGTTTTCTGCTGATGACGCCGACATTGCTGGTTATGGGCGTCGGCATCATCGCCCCGTTTTTCATCCTCGTCACGATGAGCCTCTGGACCCGTCAGGGCTTCGATTTCGACACGACACTGACGATGGCAAACTACGCGCGGACATGGAACGAACCGATCTATGGCGCATTGCTCAGCCGGTCGTTCTGGATCTCGGGCATTGCCACGGTTGCCACGGTTATCCTGTGCTACCCGATGGCCTATTTCGTCGCCTTCCACGTCCATCGAAACAAGATGATGTGGATCATCCTGATGACACTGCCGTTCTGGACCAGCTACCTTTTGCGGGTTTTCGCTTGGAAGGTGATTCTGGGCTATGAGGGGGTGATCAATTCCGGCCTGATGGCTGTTGGACTGATCGAAGCACCGCTGGAATTCCTCCTGTACAGCCAGGAGGCGGTGATCATCACGCTGGCCCATGCCTGGGCGGCTTTCGCGATCCTGCCGCTCTATGTCAGCCTTGAAAAGATCGACAAGTCGCTGCTGGAGGCGGCCACCGATCTGGGCGACGGGCCGGTGGCGCGGTTCATGCGGATCACATTGCCGCTATCGCTGCCCGGCGTGATCGCGGCGTGTTTCCTGATCTTCATCCCCACCACGGGTGACTATATCACGCCGGCATTGCTGGGCGGGCCGGATGGCGCGATGATCGGCAATTTCATCCAGTTGCAATTCGGTCCGGTGAACAACTGGCCGATGGGGGCCACGCTGTCGATGGTCCTGATGATGTGGATTTCTTTGATTGCGCTGGTGTTCTTGTTCATCACCCGCCTCGCGAGGGAGAAAATTGCATGAGCGATCTTTCGTATATCAAACGCCCCAACCGACCGTTGCAGATCTACGCGATCCTTTTTCTCGTGGTTCTGTATCTGCCGGTGCTCTTCATCCCGCTCTTCAGCTTCAATGACTCGGTCTATGTAAAGTTTCCGCTGACCGGTCTGACAACCAAGTGGTATGTCGAATTATGGAGCCGCGAGCCGGTGTGGAACGCGCTATGGAACAGCGTCAAGGTGGGCGCGGCGGTGGCCGTGATTTCGACCATTCTCGGCGTTATCGCGGCGCGCGCGATCACCCGCTATCGGCTGCCGGGCAAGAACGTGTTGGTGACGTTCATCATGATGCCGCTGGTCATACCGGGGATCATCTTTGGTGTGGCGCTGTTGATCCTGATGAGTCGGCTGGGAGTGCCGCTGTCGCTGTTTACCGTGACGCTGGGCCACCTGATCGTCTGCCTGCCTTTCGCGGTGGCAACATTGCTGCCGCGGTTCGAAGGGTTCGACAAATCCATGGAGGAGGCGTCGGCCGATCTGGGCGAAAACGGTTGGTGGACCTTCTGGCGTGTGACGATGCCGATGGTGTTTCCCGGCATCGTGGCCAGCTTGTTGTTGTCCTTCACCATCTCGTTCGATGAATTCATCATGGCGTTCTTTCTGACCGGCACCGACCCGACGCTGCCGATGTATATCTGGGGGCAGCTCCGCTTTCCCCAGGAATTTCCGTCGATCCTGGCGCTGTCTGCGCTGATCCTCTTCGTTTCGTTTTTCGTGGTCTTCGTCGCCCAGTATTTTGGGCGGCGGGGTCTTGAATCTGAACAATAAAGGGCGCCCGGCACATGACCCATGCAGACGCATTCATCTCGATCGACCGCGTGAGCAAGTTCTTCGGCGCGTTTCAGGCGGTCGACGAGATATCGATTGATATCGGGAAGGGGGAATTCTTCTCGCTTCTGGGGGCATCGGGCTGCGGCAAGACCACGCTGTTGCGCATGTTGGCTGGGTTTGAATCGACGACCAAGGGCGAGATCTATATCGACGGGCAGCCGATGTCGGACGTGCCGCCGCATCACCGCCCGGTGAACATGGTGTTCCAAAGCTACGCGATCTTTCCGCATCTCAGCGTTGCGGACAACATCGCCTACGGCTTGCGCAAAAAGAAACTGCCGCGCGCCAAGCGCCGCGAAATGGTCGATGAGATGCTGGAGCTGATCAAGCTGCCCGGCTACGGCGACCGCAAGGCGACGCAGTTGTCGGGCGGGCAGCGGCAGCGGATCGCGCTGGCGCGGGCGCTGATCCTGCGGCCCAAGGTTCTGCTGCTGGATGAACCGCTGGGCGCGCTGGACAAGCAGTTGCGCGAACAGATGCAGCTGGAACTGCGCGCGCTGCAACGGCAGGTCGGTATCACCTTCGTCTTTGTCACCCACGACCAGGAAGAGGCGCTGACCCTGTCGGACCGGATCGCTGTGATGGCCGGGGGCAAGGTGCTGCAGGTGGACACGCCTGAAGGGCTCTACGAGTCGCCAAAGACCCGCGCGGTCGCCAGCTTTATCGGGAACATGAACTTCTTTCCCGCAACGGTCCGCCGCAACGGTGCCGCCAGTGCTGCGATTGAGGCCGAGGGGCTGGGGACCTTCCCCATGCCGATCGAGAATATAACCCAGCCCGACGGCGCCCCTGTCCAGGTCGCGCTGCGCCCCGAGAAGTTTTCACTGACGCCGGAAAAACCCGATACGGCGCATGCGGTGGCAGGAAAGGTCTGCGAAGCCGCCTATCTGGGCGAACGCAGCCATTTCCACGTCGCGATCGAGGGCAAGGAGACACCGATTGCCGTCTCCACGCCCAATCAATCGCGTGGCGGGCGCGAAGCGCGCGAGCAGGGCATCGGTGCGCAGGTCTGGCTGTCATGGTCGCCCGAGTCCGTTGTGATCCTGCAAGGCGACTGACGCGCCCGGACACCGCCAACCCGCCGCCGACCAAGAGCCGGGACCACCACTCCGAGGACGATATTGCCATGCCGACGACCAAGCCCTCCAGCGCAGACCGCAAGGCACCGGCGTCCCGGCGCACTGCCTCCAAGGAGGTGCGGCGCCAGCAGTTGATCGATGCGACCATCAATTCGATTGCCAAACACGGCATCGCCGGTACCACCATGTCCACCGTGACCGAGTTTGCCGGACTGTCGATCGGGATCGTCAACTTTCATTTCCAGAGCAAGCAGAACCTGCTGGAAGAAACGCTGATGTATCTGGCCCGCGAGCATCACGACCACTGGATGAAATCCTACCGTGACGCCGGACTGGGCGCGCCCGAAAAACTGCTCGCCATCGTTGATGCGCATTTTCACCCGCGGATCTGCACGCGCAAGAAACTGGCCGTCTGGTACGCCTTTTACGGCGAGGCCGGGCGGCGGGCGCGGTATCGCGATCTGGCGGACCAGATCGACGATGAGCGGCTGGGCGTGTCTAGGGCGCTCTGCGCAGAGATCATCGGCGAGGGCGACCACACCGGACCGCCCGCACAGCAGATCGCCTACACGCTCGAAGGGCTCTATGACGGAATCTGCCTCAATATCTTGATGTATCCCGAGCATTTCAGCCGCCCACAGGCCAAGGCACAGATACGGGCCTATCTGGCGTCGGTCTTTCCCCGCCATATCGCCATGCCGAGCTTTGACAGTGAGGGTGCGAGCAAGACGGGCATTGATTGAACATCCGCCGCAAATGGAGTGAACCACATGAGCAGAGACGCAAGGTACGACATCCTGTTCGAGCCGATGCAGATTGGGCCGGTGACCGCGCCCAACCGGTTCTATCAGGTGCCCCATTGTACCGGCATGGGGTTCTTGCGCCCGCGCACGCTGGCGGGGATGCGCGGGGTCAAGGCCGAAGGCGGCTGGGGGGTGGTCTGCACCGAATACAATTCCATCCACCCCACGTCGGATGATCTGCCGCATGCCTATGCCTCTCTCTGGGACGACAGCGATGTGCGCGCGCACCGGCTGATGACCGATGCGGTCCACGCGCACGGATCGCTGGCCGGGGCAGAGCTTTGGTATGGCGGCGCGCGGTCACCCAACATGATGAGCCGCCTGCCGCCGATGGATCTGGCCAGCGTGCCCAATACCGCCGGACATCCTTTCCAGTGCCGCGCCATGGACAAGGACGATATCCGCACATTTCGCCACTGGCACAAACGCGCCGCGATCCGGGCGCGCGATGCGGGCTTCGATATCGTCTATGTCTATGCAACCCACGGCTACATGCTGTCGAATTTTCTCAACCCACGCATGAATACGCGCAGCGATGAATATGGCGGATCACTGGAAAACCGGGTGCGCCTCGTGCGCGAACTGATCGAGGAAACCAAGGACGCGGTGGGCGATACCTGCGCCGTCGCCGTCCGGTTTTCCGCTGACGAAGAAATCGGCGAGGACGGCGTGCCGATCGAGGGCGAGCGCCGCGACATGTTCCAGATGCTGCAGGGATTGCCGGACCTGTGGGACATCAATATCGCTGATTATTCCCTGGAAATGGGCGTCTCGCGCTTCGTCAAGGAGGCTCCGCTGGAACCCTACATGTCATGGGTAAAGTCCGTCACGGACAAGCCTGTGGTGACGGTGGGCCGTTTTACCTCGCCTGATACGATGGTGTCCCAAATCCGGCGTGGCGTCACCGACTTTATCGGCGCGGCGCGCCCGTCCATCGCGGACCCGTTCCTGCCACGCAAGATCGAAGAGGGCCGCCCGGAGGACATCCGCGAATGCATCGGCTGCAACATTTGCTATGCCGGTGACAGTCTGAGCGCACCGATCCGTTGCACCCAGAATCCGACAATGGGCGAGGAATGGCGACGCGGCTGGCACCCTGAGATCATCGCCGAGAAGCCGACCGAGGGCCGGGTGCTGGTGGTCGGCGCCGGCCCCGCGGGGCTGGAAGCCGCGCGCGCACTGGGCCAGCGTGGCTACGAGGTGATGCTGGCCGAGGCCGGCCGCGAGATCGGTGGGCGGGTGACGCGCGAAGCGGCGCTGCCGGGGATGTCCGAGTATATCCGCGTGCGCGACTACCGCGAACAGCAACTGCTAGTCATGCCTAACGTGGATATCTTCCGCGAAAGCGTGATGGGCGTGGCCGATGTGATGGCGGTTGAAGCCGATCATGTGGCTATCGCCACGGGCGCGCGCTGGCGCAAGGAGATGTTCGATGACGAGGTGTTCCATCAGATTGCCACGGGGGACGCGGCCACCCGGGTGCTGACGCCCGACGATATCATGGAGGGCACCCTGCCGGACGGGCCGACACTGGTTTATGACGGCGACGGCTATTACATGGGCGGCGTCATCGCCGAGAGGCTGCATCAGGCGGGGCTGGACGTGACCTATTGCACGCCGTCTGACAGCGTGTCGCGCTGGGCTGCGAACACGTCCGAGCGGTGGCGCATTCGCACCCACATGATGACCCTCGGGATCGGGATCGAAACGGCGCATGTCATCGCTGGTTTCGACGGGCAAGAGGTGCAACTGGCCTGCGCCTATACCGGTGCCGAACGCAGGCTGCCCGCTCGCCACGTGGTGATGGTGACCGCGCGCAGGCCAGTCGATACTCTCTTTCACGACCTGCGGGCGGGGGCAGGGGCCGAAGGGCTGCCATTCACCTTGCACCGTATCGGAGATTGCGAGGCGCCAGCGATCATCGCCTCGGCGGTCTATGCCGGGCATCGCTACGCGCGAGAATTGGGCACGGTGGTCGAGATGGACGAACCGCTGCGCCATGACCGGATTGATGTCGGATCGGAGGCGCGATGATGGGGTTTTTACTGGCGGCGTTGCTCGTGCTTGCAGAGCCGGTGGGCGGGCAGGGGACCATTCCTGACAGGCCCGAATGCGATGTCTGCGCCGCGCGCAAAGGCAGCATGCAGAAGATCCACGCGGCCCGAAAAGCCAAGGCATGCGAAGCGGCCCTGGCCAAGGGGGAGGCGCTGGACGGCTGTTCGCTGTTGCCGCCCGAACCCGCGCCCCCGAATTAGGCAGAATAGGGCGCATATCCCCCCGGTGCGCCCGAGAACTGCGCCAGCGTCACGCCGTTACCTTCCAGCGCGCGGCGCACTTCGCCTGCGATCTTCACTGCGGTGGGCGTGTCGCCATGCAGGCAGATCGTGTCGATGCGCGTCTCGATGCGTTTGCCGCTGGCTGTGATGATCGCTCCTTCACGGACCATCTCGGCTATGCGCGGGCCTGCCACGTCAGGGTCGTGGATCACCGCGCCGGGCAGGGAACGGTCCACCAGCGTTGCATCGTCGTTATAGGCGCGATCCGCGAAAATCTCGCAGGCCATGCCACAGCCCAGTTCGGTCGCCGCGCGCTGTTGCGCGGTGCCTGCAAGCACCATGATGATGATATCCGGCGCCACCGACAGCGCCGCTTCGTAGCAGGCCCGCGCCATTGCGTCATCCTCGGACGTCATGTTGGCCAGCGCGCCGTGCAGTTTTAGATGACGCACCGCGCCGCCCGCTGCGCGCGCCATCGCCTGCGCTGCACCAACCTGATAGCGTACCAGGTTTTGCAGCGACGGCAGCGGCAGATTCATGCGGTTGCGGCCGAACCCGTGCAGATCGGGAAAGCCGGGATGCGCGCCGATCCCGACACCGTTCTGCACCGCGGCCGCCATGGTGCGCGCCATCACATTCCAGTCGCCCGCATGCATGCCGCAGGCGATGTTGGCCGAGGTGACGATCTTCAGCAGTGCGGCATCGTCGCCGATGTCCCACGCGCCATAGCCTTCGCCCATATCGGCGTTCAGGTCGACAGATCTGGTCATTTGTGGTCTCCTTCGTGGTCGTTCCAGAGGGTGTTTTATGGGTCGTCTTCGGTGCCACTGACGACACCGCTGATCAGTTGGTAGGACAGCAGGTCGGTCATCATGTGCGGGTCGCGTATCAGCGCGCGCAGACGCTGCGGCAGCGTTGCCAGCATCTTGCGATCCGCGCGCTCCAGCTCGACGGCTTCCGCCAGCGTGACAAAGCGGAACCGTAGCCGCGCGCCGGGGGCTGCCTGTGCCACGCGGCGCAGATCGCAGGGCAGAACCGTGCCGATACGCGGATAGCCGCCCGTGGTCTGGCACTCGGTCATCAGCACGAAGGGCGTGCCATCGCCGGTGACCTGGATATCGCCGGGCATGACCACCTCTGATACGACAGTACGCCCGCTTTCCGCGTGAAAGCCGTCACCGTCAGGTTCCAGCCGGATGCCCATGCGGTTGCCGCGCGGGTCGCGGCGCAGCTCGGTGGCCTCCAGTCGGGTCAGTTCCTCTTGGGCAAAGAGCTTGGTCTGAAAACTGGCGACGATGCGGATCTCGCCACCGCCAAAGCGGTCCTCCACATCCAGCGTCATACCCGTGGCACCACCCCGGTCAGGGCCGATCTTCAGAACGGTGTCGGAGTCCAGTGCCGCACCGACGCCTGCTGCAATATGGGCCGAGCGCGCGCCCAGGTGCTCGGGCGTGTCGATGCCGCCACCGACATGCAGATACCCGTAATTGCCGGTCTGCGCCGCGCCGATGCTCAGCCGCGCGCCCGCGGGCAGAAGGTGGCTGGCATTCCAGGCCAAGCTTGTGCCAGCGATGCTGGCCTTCATCGGTGCACCGGTCAGCGCGATGCGCATATCCTCTGACGCTTCGAACTCTCCGCCCATCGCGGCCATTTCAATGGCCGTATGCGTGCCCTTTTCGCCCAGCAGCGCCGCGCCCTCGGCCAGCGCCAGCATGTCGGCGGCCCCGCCGCGCGACAGGCCGAAATCGAGCCAGCCGGGGCGGCCTGCATCCTGCACCGTCATGCCCGGCCCGGCGCGGTGAATGGTCAACATGCGGGTCATTCGATTGCCTCTGACGTAGCGCCGCCCTGTGGGTCGCTGCGCATCTGTTCCAGCGCGCCGGGCTCGGTCGCGATGAATTGCACGTCGTCGCCGGGGCGCAGCAGAAAGGGTGTATCGGCCTCGGGCCGGAATAGCTGTGCCGCGATCTGCGCAACATGCAGCCACCCGGTGGGGGAAGGGCGTGAAAACACCACGAACTGCCGTATCGCGACGGCCACCGCACCGGCTGGCACGCGCGGCGTGATCGTGCTCTGGCGCGAGATGTCCCAGGCCTCCGGCAACTCGCCCAGATAGGGCTGTCCGGGGGCAAAGCCGATGGACTGGACCCGCACGCGCGCCCGGGTCAGGGAGGCGATCGCCTCGCTTTCGGTCATGCCTGCAGCCTGTGCCGCCTGTTCCAGTTGCGGCGCCATGTCGGTGCCAAAGACCGCCGGAATGCGCCACAACCGCCGGCCTTGGGGCAGATCTACGGCATACCAGTCTTGGGATTTCAGCAGGGTCGCCAACTGTGCGCGCAGATCGTCATGGGACAAATGCAATGGATCGAAGCGCAGAAAGGTCGAAACGAGGGTAGAGGACGTTTCCTCGACCCCGTCCCAGCCAAGGCTTTCCACGGTGGCCCGGAATGCCAGCGCGGCGCGGTTGGCGGGCTCGCTCAGCCGGTCGGCGAACCGCACCAGCATTCCATCAACACCCGCAGTGACGATTTGCGGCATGGGATCGGACAGGGGCTGGGTCACATCTGCTCCGGAAGGTAGGTCACAATTGCGGGGAAAACGACGATGATTGCCAGCGCCAGCACCATCAGGAAGAAGAACGGCAGCGCCGCACGGGCCACGGTCAGGATGTCCCGCCCGGTCAGTGATTGAAGGACAAAGAGGTTGAAGCCAACCGGCGGGGTAATCTGGCTCATCTCGACCACGATCACTAGAAAGATGCCGAACCACAGCGGATCGATACCCGCCTCCAGCACCATCGGCATGATCACCGATGCGGTCAGCACGACCACGGAAATACCATCGAGGAAGCAGCCCAGAACGACAAAGAAGAGCGTGAGCGCGGCCAGCAGTGTAAAGGTCGACAGGCCCATGCCGCCGATCCATTCCGCCAGAACCCGTGGAATCCCCGTGAACCCCATGGCGACCGTCAGAAATGACGCGCCGGCCAGAATGAAGGCGATCATGCACGACGTCACGGTCGCCCCCATCAGCCCGTGGACGAAGCTCTTGCGCGTCAGCGTGCCGGTGCTCCACGACAGGACGAGCGCCAATACGACGCCAACGGCGGCGGCATCGGTGGGCGAGGCGATCCCGGCATAGATCGACCCGATGACCCCCGCGATCAGCCCCATCACCGGCAGTAGGCGGCGCGCCCGGTGCAGCTTTTCGCGAAAACCCACGCGCATGTCCTCGACCGGCAGCGACGCTCGGTTGAGCAGCGCCCAGACGATCACATAGCCGACAAAGAGCGTGACCAGCAGCACGCCGGGCAGCACGCCTGCCACAAACAGGCGGGCGATGGATTGTTCGGTTGCCACGCCATAGACGATCAGGATGATCGACGGCGGAATGAGCAGGCCCAGCGTGGCCGACCCGGCCAGCGTGCCGATCACCAGTTTCTCGGGATAGCCGCGCGCGCTGAGTTCGGGGATCGACAGCTTGCCGATTGTGGCGGCAGTGGCGGCGGAGGAGCCGGAGACCGCGGCAAATATCCCGCAGGCAAAGATGTTGACGTGCAACAACTGCCCCGGCAGGCGGTTCATCCAGGGGCTGAGACCTGCGAACATGTCCTCGCTCAGGCGCGAGCGAAACAGGATCTCTCCCATCCAGATGAACAGCGGCAGCGCGGCCAGTGCCCAACTGTTGGAATGGCCCCACATGGTCGTGGCCATGACCAGCCCCAGCGGCGCGTCGGTAAAGAGCGCCATCGCGGCGATGCCGACGCCCAGCAGCGCGAAGGCGACCCAAAGCCCGGCCCCCAGAAAGGCAAAGAGCAAAACCAGCAGGATGAGGGAAAGGATGGCGATGGACATCGGCGTTCTCCTATTCGCTCAGCAGGTTTTCGCCCTTGCCATCCCAAGAGGCAGGGGCGCCGCGCGCGAGGCTGACCAGTTCATCGATCAGCGCGAGGGTAAGGATGCCAAGGCCGAGCGCCACAGGCAGTTGCGGTATCCAGATCGGGATCGACACCATGCCGGAACTGCGATCGCCGTATTCCAGCGACTCCGCGACCAGAAGGCCCATGTACCAGGTCGCGTAACCGGTCATCGCCAGCGCAATGGCCGTCACCAGCATTTCGAAGCCGCGCTGCGCCCGTTTGGGCAACTGCCCCAGCAACAGCGTCACCCGGATATGGCCACCCGCCCGCAGGCAATAGGCCAGGGCGAGAAAGGTCGCAGCGGCGAGGAAAAAGCCGGTGAAATCAGAGTAAGACGGGATTGTCAGGCCAATTGCCTGACCGGTGATCGCGGCCGAGACCTTGTCCGCAAGGTTCAGACAGACCTGCGCAAAGACCAGCGCGACGATCGCGACGATGAAGAAGGCGGCAAGCGCGCCCGCGGTATTGTAGATGAAATCAAGACTGCGCCGCATGACCGTCCCCCCTGGTCGATGAAAAAGGCCGGGCGATTATTCGCCCGGCCGCAGTCTCTCGGTTACTTCTGGTAGGCGTCCAGCAGCGCGGCTCCTTCGTCGCCGGCTTCGGCCTTCCAGTTCTCCAGCATCTGTGCGCCAATCTCGCGCAGCCCGCTCATCAACTCTTCCGAAGGTTCGACCACCGTGATGCCGTTCTCACGCAGGATAGCGACCTTTTCATCGGTCTCCTTCTTGCTCATTTCCAGGCCGCGGGCTTCTGCCGCCGCTGCCGCTTTGAGAACCGCGTTCTGGGTGGCCTCGTCAAGGCGGCGGAAGGACCGCTTGTTCACCACGATGATGTTCTTGGGCAGCCAGGCCTGAATGTCGGTGTAATGGCTCAGGAAATCCCACGCCTTCGAGTTGGCGCCGGTGGAAGGTGAGGTGATCATCGCCTCGACCCGTCCGGTCGAGAAGGCCTGCGGGATGTCCGGCACTTCGACCTGTGTCGGCGCGGCGCCCGCAAGGTTGGCGAATTCTTCGAGCGTGGCGTTATAGGTGCGGAATTTCAGCCCCGCCAGGTCCGCCACTGAATCGATCTGCTTGGTGGTGTAAAGGCCCTGCGGCGGCCATGGCACGGCGTAAAGCACCATCAGGCCCTGCGCATCCAGCAGCCCGTCGATAACACTCTTTTGCGCCGCCCACAGACGCTCGGCATCGTCGTAGCTGGTCGCCAGGAAAGGCAGTGAATCGGCACCGAACACCGGATTGTCATTGGCCAGCAGCGACAGGAAAAACTCGCCGATGGGCACCTGACCGCTGCGCACGGCCTTGCTGATCTCGGGGTGCTTGAACAGCGACCCGGCGGAATGCACCTTGATTTCGAGCGCGCCATCCGTCGCCTCCGCCACGTCCTTGGCGAACTGATGGATGTTTGCGGTGTGGAATGTCGCGTCCGGATAAGGGGTCGGCATATCCCATGTGTCGGCCTGTGCGGCAACGGCAAGCCCGGCCAGCGCGGCAATCGCGCCGCCAAAGTAACGTGATACGAACATCGTTGATCTCCCTGAAGTTTATGGTTGCTTTTGTTGGCATTATGTTTGCGATTTGTATGTATTATGTCAATGTAAAACTGTAGCCGGGGAATGATCTCTGTATGCACCTGATTCAAAATGTAATTCTTGAAATCTGACGTGCAGGGATGCACAGGATGGCCACGAATCCGCGTTGATTTCTGAAGTATATTGTGACAAAACACCGTCAAAACGTATGCGTTTTATCGCACAGAGGGGCCGAGGATGACCGAGAACAGTGCTGATAGCCACCCGGAGAAACGCCGAATCGTCTCTTCCCGACATCTGGCAGAGGGCGAGGGGTGGGAGCTATCCGAGCTGGAATTCGGCCTGATCATCGTGTTCAATGCCTTCTCGCGGTGGATGACGCGCTGCATGGCCGCGGCGGGGCAGGCCGATCTCAGCCCGCTCGATATCCTGATCCTGCACAACGTCAATCATCGCGGCCGTGACAAGCGTCTGTCGGACATCTGTTTCCTGCTGAATATCGAGGACAGCCACACCGTCAACTACGCGCTGCGCAAACTTCTCAAGGCGGGCTTTCTGGTGTCGGAAAAGCGCGGCAAAGAGGTGTTCTACCGAACCTCTGACGTGGGAAGCACGCTGTGCGAAGCCTACCGCGACGTGCGCCGCCAGTGCCTGCTGGAAGGATTGCCTGCCTCCGATATGTCGGGGCCGGATCTGCGCGAATTTGCCAGCAAACTGCGCGCGTTGTCCGGGCAGTACGATCAGGCCAGCCGGGCTGCCGCGTCGCTCTGAAAATCGGGCAGGGCAGGTTCCGCTGGCGCGCATCCCCTTAACAGATGTTTTGATGGTCGCGATCTTCAAGAGGGCGAACGTCCGCTTCGGTCCCACTTTGACCGATGCTGCATTGTGTACGAATGGCCGTGTCACCAGTGAGGCCAAAACTTTCAACAACTTCTTGGGTTTTGAACGGGGTTTCTGGCAGCTGAAATTGTTCTTTTTTTGTAGTTGTTACAAAAAGGAGCGTTTTTTTCGAACAAATATTGGCCAGTTTTTTTTGCCCAGATGCCTGGCTTCTTCGTGACGGCCCGCAACCGCTGCGACACTCGAGTGATGGATGCCGAATTCCGTGATCTTTGGCTGACGCACTGCGGCCCGCCTCTCAAATCTCCGGCACCGCCTTCATTCATAGGCTTCTGCCGAAAGCGGCACTTAGATGACGCAACGTCAACATAAGTCTGGCTTTTGTTGCAGACCTCCGTTACGCTTTTCCTAATATTTTTGGAGTGTCCAAATCGGGTCTTGCTCGCAAACCTTGGGGGAAGTGGTTATGGAAAAAAAACTTTTTGGCGGACTAACGCTCGCAACTATTGTCGCAATGTCATCTGCTGCACTTGCGGCAACTGTCACACCCGTCTTTACTGATGAAGGTATTGACACGAGCGGAACGGCAGACGCCACAAGAATGTATCGCGCCGACCTAACTGGCTTAGGTCTTACAGAAATTGGTGCAATCACTGTGAACGATTCCAACTCCGGGGTAGGCGGCTCCACAGGGATTTATTCCGGCTTTGACCTTGATGCGATTTTTCTTGATCGTGATGGATTATTGTCGACATCTGCAGACAGGATTTTTGCAACGAGCTTTTTGTATAGCGCAGGAAGTGTTAGGGGCGGTGGAGCGCCGACATCCACGTCGGGCGGGCCGTTTAATGGAGCATCATCCGCCACATCCGTTGATGAGGGATGGGCCACTTTGGGTGATATCGACGGCATCTTTTTCGGAACCGGTAGCCTCACACTCGGAGATGGTGGCAGCCTAACCGCTGTCTTTGCTCCCACAATCCCGATTGGTTCCTCACTCTTTCTATTTGCAGGCGAAGTTAGCGGTGATGCAGGCGAAACTTTGAACGGTCTCGTTGAGGTGACGGATTTACCGCCACCCCTCACACCTGTGCCTCTGCCCGCAGGTTTGCCGCTCATGCTGTCGGGATTGCTCGGCCTCGGCTTTCTGAAGCGGCGCAAGAAAGTCGACTGAGCTTGTCACTGCCCAAAGTCCATGCCTTAGCCCCGATCTGAGAGAGATCGGGGCTAAGGCGATTTCCTGACAAGGCCTGCCCTGCGTTCCTCCAGCCATTTCTGACGAGCGACGCAGATGCCATCAAGGTCTGCCTGTAACTTGGCCTTCGACCCAACTGTCGCCTTCGCACGGCCAATCAAGCGGCAAGCGCAGCCAGAATTCATGCGTTTCTGGACTGAAAAAAACCATCGTTTTTGGCACACTTTACGGAAGCGGCCATTAGCACAGGTGCCGCGAAATGGCGCTAAGTCCTGTGTGGATGGCTCCTTTTTTGCAAGTCCTATTTGTGCTGGCGTTTTGTCAGAAGCAGTCTTGTGTTCGGCCTGTTAACGCGACGCACATGGCCGCTGGCCCTGATGGTTTCCACCAACCAAGTCCCATTCCGCACATCGAACAGCAAGCGTTCAGGACAAAGCACGGGGCGTCTTGGTTTTTGGGCTGACAAAGTTCCATCACTTCATTGGTCTTGCAAACTCCTGTTTTTACGTCGGTGGGTTCAAACGGTCCTCACCTTGTATGGTTCATTGCAGGTCAGCACGGCCCAGATCATACGGGCGGTTTTGTTGGCCATGGCGACGGCTGCCACTCTGCTTGGCTTGCGCGATAGGATGTCTGCAAACCACGGATCGAACTTCTCTGGCTGCAACCTTATGGACCGGATGCGAGACGTCATACCCAAGACCAACAATCGGCGTATGTATTGATCGCCCATCTTCGAGATGTGACCGAGGCGCTCCTTTCCGCCACTTGATCTATTGAGCGGTGTCAGCCCCAACCACGCGGCAAACTCTCGGCCGTTGTTGAACTGCTTGCCGCTGCCGACCGTTGCAACGATTGCCGATGCTGTTATCGGTCCGACGCCGGGTATCGTGCGCAATAGGGCAACGCGCTTCTCACGCTTGGCGATCTGCGTCATATGCCGCGAATGCCGTAGGATCTTCGCATGTAGGAACAGCAGTTGATCGCAAAGGTCGAAGACGACCTCTTCGGCGTCCGCTGGCAGATTCAGCGGTTCGCCATTTACGCAGACCTTGGCAAATTGCAGCGCGTGGTAAACGCCCTGAGGCAAGATGATCCCAAACTCAGCCAACTGTGCCCGCAGCATATTGATGGTCTGTGTGCGCTGTCTCACGATCAGGTCGCGCGTGCGATGAACGCTGAGTATTGCCTGTTGTTCAGGTGTTTTCACCTCAACAAATCGCATCGTTGGCCGAGTAACTGCCTCACAAATGGCCGCTGCATCAACAGCATCCGATTTACCCCGTTTGACGTAGGGCTTCACATACGCCGGCGGGATCAGCTTGACGTTGTGACCCAGTTTGATCAGTTCACGTGCCCAGTGGTGACTTGTTCCACAGGCTTCAATACCAACCAGACATGGCTCAAGACTTCCAAAGAAAGCCAGGACTTGCGACCGTCTCAGCGCGCGGTTGAATGCAACCTCGCCATGGTCGTCGATACCGTGGACCTGAAAAACGTTCTTAGCCAAATCAAGGCCGATTGTTGTAACTTGCATTGGGTGGCTCCTCTCATATGCAGTTTACGACAACTGCACTATGGCGCATTGCGACGCCGGTTGATGCAGGAGCCATCCACCCCATCCGCATAGGCGACATGAGCCGTGTAACCTGACCCTGTGGCCCGAAGCCGGGCTTCGCCGCGGCCAGGGTGCCGACCATGACACTAAATGCTTGTCAAATTTTGTATTTTTTATGTCGACGTGGCAAATTCTACTTGTATACTACCGTCCACTAGCCGTGGCGAGGATAGACCGCGGCAAGGTTATTGGAGGAGTTTGGAATGACCTTTTCTCTCAAAAGTCTGGCTTTTGCCGGCGCATTGTCGCTAGCGGCATCGGGCGCTGTCGCTCAGGATGTCACATGGCGTGTGCCGACATCAGTACCAGAAGGCTCGCCCTTCTACGTTAACTTCCTTGAGCGTTTTGCCGACAATGTCGATCTGCTGACCGATGGCGCGGTTGAAATCCAGCCCTTCGGCGCCGGAATTCTCGTGCCTGCGTTGCAGGTCTATGATGGCGTGCGCGACGGCATCGTTGAGGCGGGTCATTCAACACCCTGTTTTAGTGTCAACCAGAATGTAATGAACGCGATCTTCTGCGGCTTCCCCGGCGGCATGGGCCCCGACGCGCACCACACCTGGATGTACAAAGGTGGCGGCAAGGAACATCTTGAGGCGATGCGCGCCGAGGAAGGCTTCAAATCGCTCATCGTCGGTATCGGGTCATCCGAAATCATGGCGCACGCGAACAAACCTATCCGTTCGGCTGAGGACCTCAAGGGTCTGAAATACCGCACCTCCGGGCCTTGGGCCGAAGTGATGCGTGACTATTTCGGCGCCGTGCCGACCGTGGTTCCGCCGGGAGAGATTTATACCCTGCTGGAACGCAAGGGCGTGGACGCGATCGAATGGGCGCCGCCCTCGGCCAACCTGCCCGAAGGTTTCCACGAGGCGGCACCGTATATCATCAGCCCCGGCGTTCATCAGCCAACCTTCGTGTGGGAGGTCGTGATGAAACTGGAAACATGGGATGCGCTGGACGACACCATCAAAGCCAAGCTGGAAGCAGCGGCTGAACTGACGACCCATCAATCCCTGATCGACTTCTACGACAAGGACATGAAGGCAATGGAGACGTTCCGCGCATCCAAAGCCGAAGTGATCGAGATCGACCGTGCGTTCCAGGACGAACTGGAAGCGGCAGGCGTGGACTGGATCTCGAAGCAGGCCGAAGCCGAGAAGGCCGCAGGGCGTCCGAAGATGGCAGAGATCCTGGCCGAGTACTTTACCTACGAGGATCGCTGGGCCGCGCAGAGCGGTTATTTGGTTCGCAACGGAGACTGAACCTGAAACATCTGAAAGGGGGCGATCATGAAACGGATTTTTCTGGGACTGGCTGACGGGATATCGTTGGCACTGGGATATGTCGCACAGGCGATGGTCCTGATCCTGATCGCCTCGATGATCTACGAAGTGGTGGCGCGCTATGTCTTTGGCGCGCCCACGCTCTGGGCGTTCGATGTCGCCTATATGACGACCGGTATCCTGTTCGTGCTGGGTGCAGCACAGGCACTGCGCGAAGACGCGCATGTGCGCATTGATTTTCTGTCGGCCCGTCTGCCCGTCCGGATACGCGGCGCGATCGACGGGGCGGCGTTTCTTCTGATTCTCTGCCCGATCTTTGGCTGGCTCGCGACGGTCGCGGGGCAACGCGCATGGCGTGCCTTCATGCTCGGAGAAGTAGAGCATGTGAGTCCTTGGGCTCCACTGATGTGGCCGTTCTACACAGCTCTGACGCTTGGCCTCGGGGCGCTGGCGCTACAGCTTGCTGCTGAAGGGCTGCGCGCATTCTTCTCACCACGCTCTGACGATTCATTCAAGATCGAGACCTGATATGTTGACCGCCGGACTGATGTTTCCCGCGCTTTTCGCGCTGATTCTGCTGGGCATCCCAGTTGCCTTTTCGCTTACCATCGTTGCGGCGGGGGCCGGGTTGGTCGCGTTTGGCGATGTGGCGTTCAATCAGCTTTATGGCTCGTTCTACACGGCCTCGACCAATTACATCCTGTCGGCGGTGCCGATGTTCATCCTGATGGGTGCGCTGCTGGAACGTTCTGGCATCGCCGAGCGGCTGTTTCGAGTGATGAACATGTGGCTGAGCCGACTGCCAAACGGCCTCGCGCTCGCCACGATTGCGATGGGTGCGATCTTTGCTGCTGCGGCCGGTGTTGTCGGTGCGGTCGAGGTGATGATTGGCATGATGGCGATCCCCGCGATGCAGAAGGCGCGCTACAATAATTCCCTCATCGCCGGTACGATCTGTGCCGGAGGATCGCTGGGGACCACCATCCCGCCTTCGGTGATCGCCGTGATGTATGCGTCACTGGCGCAGATGTCGGTGGGCAAGTTGCTGGCCGGGATGATGTTGCCCGGTCTGCTGATGGTGGCCCTGTTTCTGATCTATATCGTCATTCATGGTATGCTGAATCCGATCCCGCCGGACCTTGACGAAAAACCGGCAGAGATAATCCCGCTGGGCGAGAAACTGCGCTTGACCGTCGTCACGCTGGTGCCGGTGTTTGCGCTGATCCTCGCTGTTCTGGGCACGATCCTTGCCGGCATCGCATCCCCGACCGAGGCGGCGGCAGTGGGTGCGCTTGGTGCGCTGTTGCTGTGCATCATCAACCGGCGGTTCAGCTTTGGGGTTTTGTCGGAATCGCTGTCGATCACGGTGCGGATTACGGCGATGATCTTGTTGATCGTAGCTGCGGGCACGATGTTCATGGGCGTGTTTGCGGCCAATGGCGGCGCGCGCCTGATCCGCAGTTTCATCGAAACAGCAGGCCTCGGTACGACGGGCATGATCGTATTTTTCCTGCTGGTGGTGTTTGTCCTTGGTTTCGTGCTGGACTGGACGGCGAATATTCTGATCGTTGTGCCGATGTTCACGCCGTTCATCCGCTCTTCGGGCGTTGATCCGGTGTGGTTCGCGACGATGGTGCTGGTGGTGATCCAGACCGGGTACCTGACGCCACCGATGGCCTCTTCGATCTTCTACCTGAAATCGATAGCGCCGCCGGACATGACATATGGCCAGATGTGCCGCGGGGTTCTGCCGTTCATCGGGCTACAGATCCTGACGCTTCTGATGATTGTCATGTTCCCGTTCCTGTCGACCTGGCTACCAGATCGCATCGTCGGTTTCTGACCGAAGAGGCCTGGCGGTTTTCTTGTCGAAATCAAGCATACAACTTGCATACAAATTAAATATGTAGTTTCCTGAAGCTGTCTCCGACTCATCACCAAAGTGATCGAGGCCAACGGGGACGAAAATGGGAGAGACCTTATGAAATTCTGGAACATTGCCGGCGGCCTGATCGCCGCCACCCTCATTGCTGGCCCGGCGCTGGCAGACAAGCTGGACGACATCATCGCATCCGGCAAACTGCGCTGTGCGGTTGTTCTCGACTTCCCGCCCATGGGATCGCGGGACGCGGATAACAATCCGATCGGGTTCGACGTCGACTACTGCAACGATCTGGCTGCAGCACTGGGTGTCGATGCCGAGATCGTCGAAACACCGTTCCCAGACCGTATTCCGGCACTGGTCTCGGGCCGTGCTGATGTGGGCGTCGCCTCCACCTCGGACACGCTGGAACGCGCACGTACCGTGGGCTTCACGATCCCCTACTTCGCCTTCACCTTCAACGTGCTGACCAAGGAAGGCGTCGGGCTCGAAACATACGAATCGCTGGCTGATCGCACTGTCGGTTCGGTCGCTGGTACTTACGAGGCGATACGCCTCGAAGAGGATATCGACAAGTGGGACAAGGGCGGCAGCTTCCGTTCGTACCAGAGCCAGGCTGACGTGTTCCTTGCCCTGTCTCAGGGTCAGATCGACGCGACCGTCGTGACCTCCACCGTGGCCTCGTCGATTGCCCAGAGTGGCAAGTACGAAGGCCTCGTCATGACCGGCGAAGCCCCCTACGCCGTTGACTATGTCGGCCTTATCGGGCTGCGCCAGGAATACGGTCTGCTCAACTACCTCAACCTTTTCGTGAACCAGCAGGTGCGCACCGGGCGCTACCAGGAGCTGTATGAAAAGTGGATCGGTGGCGAAGCACCCAAGCTGACTGTCGACAAGGTCTATTATTGATCTGAACCCGATCCGGCCTGTCCAAGGCCGGATCCTGCGCTAAGATGGGTCGGGGGGTGCAGCCCCCCGCCCTGCCGATGATGAGCCAAGGCCACCCGGACGGAGCACGGCATGTTCGACTATACCTTTCAATGGCGTCAAGCGATCCGTGCTCTGCCACAGATGCTCGACGGCGCGCTGGTCACGATGCAGATCGCAGTCCTGTCGATGGCGATCGGCGTGACGATCGCGGTCTTTCTGGCCGTGGCGCGCAATTCCAGTTCGCGCTGGCTGCGCGCGCCTGCGACCGCATGGGTCGAAGTGGCGCGGAACACGCCAGCGCTGTTTCAGATCTACATGGCGCATTTCGGGCTGGGATCGTTCGGCATCTACCTCAGCCCCTATATCGCGCTGTTGGCGGGGATCGCGTTCAACAACGCGGGCTACCTCTGCGAAACGTTCCGCGGCGCGCTGCGGGCCATTCCGGCGACGCAGATCCGGGCCGGGCGATCGCTGGGCATGGGCCCGGCCAAGGCGTTCCGCCTGATCGTCATGCCACAGATGTTCCGCATCTCGTTTCTACCGACGATGAACCAGGCGGTCTGGGCGATCCTGATGACCTCGCTCGGGGTTACCGTGGGAATGAACAGCGACCTTACCGGCGTCACGCAGGATCTGAATGCGCGCACTTTCCGCACGTTCGAATTCTTCGCGATGGCGGCGGTCATCTATTATCTCATCGCCAAGGCGGTGATGCTCGGTGCGCGGCTGATCGCCTGGCGCATGTTCCGGTATTGAGGGGCGAATAAGGCAATGTTCGAAACCGACCTCTCCCTCAACGATCTGATGTTTCTGGCCAAGGGCGCAGGCGTCACTCTCGCGATCACGTTCTTAGCGGTCACCGGCGGTACGCTGATGGGCCTTTTGTTCGGGGTGATCCGTGCGCAGATCAAACCGTGGATGGCGCTGCCGCTGACCTTCGTGCTGGATATCTTCCGCTCGGTGCCTCTGCTGATTCAGCTGATCCTCGCCAATGCGTTTCAAGCGATCGCGGGCTTTGGCATATCGCCATTCGTGACCTCCTGCATCGTGCTGGCGCTCTATACATCTGCCTATTGCACCGAAATCGTGCGCGGCGCGATCGAGGCGGTGCCGATGGTTACACGTCGTGCGGCGCGCTCGCTTGGTCTGACATGGGGGCAGGACATGACGCAGATCGTGTTCCCGATGGCCCTGCGCGTGGCGCTGCCCAGCTGGATCGGGTTGACGCTGGGCGTGATGAAGGACAGCGCGCTGGTATTGTGGCTCGGCATCTTCGAGCTGTTGAAATCCAGTCAGGTGCTGATCACGCGGCTGCAGGAACCGATGTTCATCCTGCTGATCACCGGCGCGATCTACTTCATGTTGAGCTTCCCCATCGCTCGGCTGGGCGGTCGACTGGAAAGAAAGTGGAAAGAGAATGATTGAGATCGAGAACGTCCACAAATCCTTTGGCGCGCTGAAGGTTCTCAAGGGTATCGACCTAACCGTCGCCAAGGGCGAGGTGGTGTCGGTGATCGGCGGATCGGGATCGGGCAAGTCGACGCTGCTGACCTGCATCAACGGGCTGGAGCCGATTGATAGCGGGCGGATCTTGGTGGACGGGACGGAGGTTCATGCCAAATCCACCGACCTGAACAAACTGCGCCGCAAGATCGGCATCGTGTTCCAGCAATTCAATGCTTTTCCGCATCTCACGGTGCTGGAAAACGTCACCCTCGCCCCGCGCAAGGTCAAGGGCATGTCCAAGAGCGACGCCGAAGAGATCGCGGTCAAGCATCTCAATCATGTCGGCCTTGGGGACAAGCTCAAGGTATACCCGTCGCGCCTGTCGGGCGGTCAGCAGCAGCGCATGGCGATTGCCCGCGCGCTGGCAATGTCGCCCGATTACATGCTGTTCGACGAAGTGACATCGGCGCTCGATCCGCAGCTTGTGGGCGAGGTTCTCGATACGCTGAAACTGCTTGCCGATGAAGGCATGACGATGATCTGTGTCACCCACGAGATGGGCTTTGCGCGTGACGTGTCGAACCGCGTGGCGTTCTTCGATCAGGGTGTGATGGCCGAGATCGGCCCGCCTGAACAGATTTTCGGCGATGCCAAGAACGAAGCCACGCGCAAGTTCCTGTCGAGCGTACGCTGATGACCCAGCCAGATGTCGTCGTCGTCGGGGCGGGGGTGATTGGGCTGTCGGTGGCACTGGCGGCGCAGGACCGTGGTTTGCGGGTCACCGTGATCGATCGGACCGGACCGGCGGCGGGGGCCTCAGCGGGCAATGCGGGGGCCTTTGCCTTTCCCGATATCCTGCCACTGGCGTCACCGGGAATTCTGCGGCAAGCGCCGAAATGGTTGCTCGATCCACTGGGGCCGCTCAGCGTGCCGGTGGGCTACGCGCCGCGCCTTCTGCCGTGGATGTGGCGGTTCTGGCGGGCCAGTCGCCCTGACCGGGTGCGCGCCTCGACCATTGCGCAGGCCCAGATGATGCAACTCGCCGCACAGACGCTTGATCCGTTTCTGGAACGCGCAGGCCTGTCGAACATGCTGCGCCGCGAGGGTCAGCTTCAGGTCTACGAGGGCGCGCGCGAATTCGAAGCCTCGCTGCCCGGCTGGCGCGCGCGCGAGGCAAATGGTGTCGAGTTCCGCCACCTCAAGGGCGACGAGATCGCTGAGTATCAGCCGGGCCTTGCGCCGCGTTTTACCCACGCGGCGTTTACCCCCGGCTGGGCAACCATCGACGACCCCAAGGATTATACCATCGCGCTGGCTGACAAAGTCCGCGTAAATGGCGGCGAGATCGTGATCGCCGATGCGCAGGCGCTGCTTCCCGGCGGCGTGCAGACATCTGCGGGGGATATTCAGGGCCGCGTCGTGCTGGCCGCGGGTGCACATTCGCACCAGTTGGCCCGCACCGCGAATGTGCGCATCCCGCTGGAAACCGAGCGCGGCTACAACACCACGCTGCCCAAAGCGGCCTTTGACCTGCGTCAGCATATCACCTTCAGTGCGCATGGTTTTGTGGTTTCCAGATTGCGGTCGGGCCTGCGGGTCGGTGGCGCGGTTGAGCTGGGTGGGCTGGATCGGCCGCCCAACTATGCCCGCGCCGATGCGATGTTGAAAAAGGCAGCGCAGTTCCTGCCCGGTCTCGACATCACCGGCGGTACGCAATGGATGGGGTTCCGCCCGTCACTGCCCGACAGCCTGCCCGCCATCGGCCCGCTGCCGGGGCGCGATGATGTGATTTGCGCCTTCGGGCATGGCCATCTAGGCCTGACGCAATCCACCGCCACGGCACAGATCGTGGCGGACCTTCTGACCGGGCAGACCCCCGGCATCGAGCTAGCGCCGTTTTCCCCGGCGCGTTTCGCGAGACCAGCATGACACAATACACCTTTCCCTGCATTGACGGCCACACTTGCGGCAATCCCGTCCGCCTCGTCACCGGCGGGGCGCCGCTACTGCGCGGCGCCAACATGCTGGAAAAGCGCGCGCATTTTCTGGCCGAATATGACTGGATCCGCACCGGCCTCATGTTCGAGCCGCGCGGGCATGACCAGATGTCGGGCGCGATCCTCTATCCACCCACGCGGGATGATTGCGACATTGCGGTGCTGTTCATCGAAACCTCCGGCTGCCTGCCGATGTGCGGGCATGGCACGATCGGCACCGTCACCATCGCGTTGGAAAACGGCCTGATCCGGCCTGAAACGCCGGGTAAGCTGCGGCTGGAAACACCCGCGGGCAGGGTCGATGTGACCTATGTCCAAGAGGGCCGGTTCGTCGAGGAAGTTCGCCTGAACAACGTGCCGGGCTTCCTGCATTCCGAGGGGCTGACAGTCGAGATACCGGAACTGGGCGAGATTGTCGTCGATGTGGCCTATGGCGGCAATTTCTACGCCATCGTCGAGCCGCAGAAGAATTTCCGCGATATGGCCGATTTTACTGCTTCGCAACTGGTCGGGCTCAGCCCGAAACTGCGCGCCGCGCTCAACGCGAAATACGAATTCATCCACCCCGAACATACCGCGATCAAAGGGCTGAGCCATATCCTGTGGACCGGCGCACCGGTTCACCCTGACGCAGACGCGCGCAACGCGGTGTTCTACGGCGACAAGGCGATTGACCGCTCGCCCTGCGGCACCGGCACTTCGGCGCGCATGGCGCAGCGGGCAGCAAAGGGATTGCTGAAACCGGGCGATGAGTTCGTGCACGAGTCGATCATCGGCACATTGTTCAAGGGCCGCGTCGAATCCGCTACCGAAGTCGGCGGCAAGCCCGCAATCATCCCCTCGATCGCCGGCTGGGCGCGGGTGACCGGGATCAACACCATTTTTATCGACGACGAGCGCGATCCGTTGGCGCATGGGTTCGTCGTCACCTAATATCGAAAGGGCCCGGCATGGCACAGATTATCGTAGCAGCAGAGGCCCAGGGACCGGTGCTGGCATTTTCCGAAGGGCTCAGTTTCTGGGGTGGCGTCGATGCCGCGACCGGGCAGGTGATCGACGCGCATCATCCGCTCTGCGGTCAGTCTTTGGCGGGCAAGATCGTCGTCATGCCGACCAGCCGCGGCTCTTGTACCGGCAGCGGTGTGCTGTTGGAACTGGCGCAGAATGGCCACGCGCCTGCCGCGCTGGTGTTTCGTGAACACGAGGACATCTTGACGCTTGGCGCGATGATCGCCGGGCGGATGTTCGGCCTGCCCTTGCCGGTGCTACGCCTGTCCGCTGCAGAGTACGAGACACTCGCGGCAGCCCAAACCGCGCAGATTACTTCCACCCATCTTACCGCTGACGGCTGGTCAGTCCCGCTGGCCCCCTTGCCCACCGACCGCCTGACGTTAAGCGACGCAGATCGTGCCATGCTGAACGGGGCAGACGGCGAGGCGGCGCAGCTGGCGATGGAGGTGATCACCGCCATGGCGGCGGGGCAGGGGGCGGATACGCTGACAGACGTCACCCGCGCGCATATCGACGGCTGCATTTATGCCAGCCCCGCGAACCTGCGGTTCGCGCGCGCGATGGCCGACATGGGGGGCCGAGTGCGCGTACCGACAACGATGAACGCGATTTCCGTGGACCATGCGCATTGGCGCGAACAAGGCGTGCCGCCGGTTTTCGGCCTGCCCGCACAACGTCTTGCCGATGCCTATGTCGAAATGGGCGCGCGGCCCAGTTTCACCTGTGCACCTTATCTTCTGCAAGACGCGCCGCGCCTTGGTGAAAATATCGGCTGGTCGGAATCCAATGCGGTGATCTACGCCAATTCGGTGCTGGGTGCGCGCACGGTGAAACATCCCGATTTTCTCGACCTCTTTATCGCGCTGGCCGGCCGCGCGCCGCTGTCGGGGGTCTATCTTGACGCTGACCGTGCCCCGCGTCGCGTGATCCATGTCGAATTGCCAGATGGGCATGATGATGCGCTCTGGCCGATGCTGGGCTGGTTGGCGGGGCGGTTGGCACCTGACCGGATTCCGTTGCTGACCGGGCTGGAGGACACCAAACCCAGCGATGACGATCTCAAGGCGCTCTGTGCCGCGTTCGGCACCACCTCTGCCGCGCCGATGCTGCATGTGGCAGGCGTTACGCCCGAGGCAGACAGAGCGATTGCGGCGGATGCCGATCGCGTACAGATCAGCCGGGCCGATCTGGCAGAGGCATGGCAGCAGTTCAACACCGGCGCGCCCGAGGTCGATCTGGTCGCCTTCGGCAGCCCGCATTTCTCGCTACCGGAATGTCGTGCACTGGCGGCGTTGATCGATGGCCGCGTGCGGCACCCGCAGACGTCGGTGATCGTGACAGTGGGCCAGCACGTGCTGGACGCGGCGCGTGCCGAAGGCATTATCGAGCGGCTGGAAGCCGCAGGCGTGCAGATCGTGCCGGATATCTGCTGGTGCTCGATTTCCGAGCCGGTCTTTCCGCCATCCGCCAAGGTTCTAATGACGAATTCCGGCAAATACGCTCACTACGCTCCCGGTCTTTCGGGGCGGCAGGTGCGCTTTGGCAGTCTTGCCGATTGCACGGATGCTGCCATTTCAGGCCGGGCGCGGGCAACCCTTCCCGATTGGCTCAGCTAAAGCGAGGTTCACCATGCGCAGTTCCAAGATCGTCCATGTCATTTCCGCCCATGCCGAAGGCGAGGTCGGCGATGTCATCGTCGGCGGCGTCGCCCCGCCCCCCGGTGATACCCTCTGGGAGCAGAGCCGTTGGATCGCCCGCGACGAGGTCCTGCGCAATTTCGTGCTGAACGAGCCGCGCGGCGGCGTGTTCCGGCATGTCAATCTGCTGGTCCCGCCCAAGAACCCCGCTGCCGATGCAGCGTTCATCATCATGGAACCCGCCGACACCCCGCCGATGTCCGGTTCCAACTCGATCTGTGTGTCCACCGTGCTGCTGGATGCGGGGATCATCCCGATGACAGAGCCAGTGACCGAGATGGTGCTGGAGGCCCCCGGCGGGCTGGTCAAGGTGCGCGCCGAATGCAAAAACGGCAAGGCCGAGCGGATATTCGTACAGAACCTTCCCAGTTTCGCGGCGCAGCTTGACGCCACGCTCGAGGTCGAGGGGCTCGGAACGCTCACGGTCGACACTGCCTATGGTGGCGACAGTTTCGTCTTCGTGGATGCCGAGGCGCTGGGCTTCGCGCTGAAACAGGACGAGGCGCATGATCTTGCCCGGCTTGGCATGCGCATCACCGCCGCCGCGAATGAGGCGCTGGGATTTCACCACCCCGATAACCCGGATTGGCGGCATATCTCGTTCTGCCTGTTTGCCGGGCCGCTGACGCGCAAGGGCAACGACCTGCGCGCTGGCGCCGCCGTCGTGGTCCGCCCCGGCAAGGTCGACCGCTCGCCCACCGGCACCGCGCTATGTGCGCGCATGGCCGTGATGTCGGCGCGCGGCCAGATGACCCGCGAGGACCGGTTCACCGCCGTATCGGTGATCGGATCGGAGTTTACCGGCCGTATCGTTGGCGAAACGCAAGTGGGCGGCAAGCCCGCCATCCACCCCGAGCTTTCGGGGCGCGGCTGGATCACCGGCACGCATCAGCACATGCTCGACCCGGCCGATCCGTGGCCCGAAGGCTATCGGCTGTCCGACACATGGGGCGCGCGCTGAGTGCAACCAAACGCCGCCTCGCGCGTTGAGCAGCAGACCGGACCATTTCGATCCCTGACAGGAAGAGATAACCGCCATGCTCAACGCGCTGATCTGGACCACGGCGACCGGCGTGTTTCTCACCACGGTGCTGCCGCTGACCAACAGCGTCCGCTGGTGGGTGCGCATGTGGGATTTTCCGCGCCTGCACATCGCGGGCGTCGCGCTGGCCCTACTTCTGATTGCGTTGCTGGCAGAGGTCGCTCTGAAACCCGTGCTGGTAGGTGGACTGGTGGCTTGCCTGATCTACCAGATCACACAGATCTATCCCTATCTGCCCTTTGCCGCCTGCGAGGTCGACGTCGTCAAGGGCACGCCGAAACAGAGCCAGATCACCATGCTTTCGGCCAATGTTCTGATGGAGAACACGCGCCACGATGACCTGATCCGCATCCTGGATCGAGAGGATGCGGATATCCTGCTGTTGATGGAAACCGACGCGGCGTGGAACGATGCGCTGGCGGATGTCCTGAGGCGCTACGATACGGTACACAGGCACATCACCGACGACCACTACGGCATGATCTTCGCCACGCGTTTGCCAGTGCAGCGCGTCGAATGGATGTATCCAAGCGATGACGACACTCCGGCGCTTAAGGCGGTGCTGAAAGGGCCGGACGGAACCAGTTTCAACTTTATCGGTCTGCATCCGCGCCCGCCTGTGCCGGGCAATGACACCAAGGCACGCGACCAGCAGATAAAACGCGCCGCCGAGATGACGTCATCCTCCGACCGCCCCACCGCCTGTATGGGCGATTTCAACGATGTCGCATGGTCCTGGACGACGCGGCGCTTCAAACGTTACGGCGGATTTCTGGAACCGCGGGTCGGGCGCGGGATGCTGTCCAGCTTTCACACGAAGTACTGGTTCATGCGGCTGCCGATCGATCAGTTATTTGTGACCGGGAATGTCGGGCTGGTGTCTTTCGACAGGCTCGAAAATTTTGGCTCGGATCACTTCCCGCTGAAGGCTGTGATCACGGTTGCGTCGGAAAGTGGGTAAAATGCACCGCCAATGCTACCGGCGGGCTTGAAGGGTGATCTGGGGTTTGTGTGAAACAGAGCTCTGGCGCGGTGTTGCGCAGAGCGCTAGTTTACCTCGAATTCATCGCCGGAGGCCCGCCAACCATGACCAATTCGATTACCATCCGCCCGATCCTAGCCGCTGACGAGGCCGACTGGCGCCGTCTTTGGACCGGCTATCTGGAGTATTACGAGACGAGCGTGCCCGAAGAGGTCTATCAGACCACGTTCCAGCGCCTTTTGTCCGACGATCATCCTGATCAGAACGGGTTTATCGCGCTGGCGGGCGATCAGGCGGTGGGCCTCGTGCATTACATCTATCACCCGCATAACTGGCGGCTGGACAAGGTTTGTTACTTGCAAGACCTCTACGCCGACCCGTCCGTGCGCGGCACCGGTGTTGGCCGCAAGCTGATCGAGGCGGTCTATGCGCAGGCCGATGCAGATGGGAACCCGTCAGTTTACTGGATGACACAGGATTTCAACCACACCGGACGCAGGCTCTATGACCGGATCGGGAAACTGACGCCGTTCATCAAATACACGCGTTAGCGGCGGCGATTTTCCCGGCGCCAAAGCATCTTCATGTCAGCCCGTGACCGGGTTGAATGCTAACGCTGTGCAAGAAATCAAGGCGGTGGGCGTTTCGAGAAAAACTGGTGATTCAAGTTTATCTCGAAACCTCTTAGCCTGCACTTACCACGGCAAAAAAGGAGCGCGCATGACCATACATATCGGTGCAGAACTCGGTGATATCGCGCCCACCGTCCTGATGCCGGGCGATCCTAAACGCGCCACATGGGCGGCAGAACGGTTTCTGGACGACGCGCGGCAGGTCAACGCCGTGCGCGGTATGGCCGGTTACACTGGCACTTGGCGGGGGCATCCCGTTACCATCCACGGCAGCGGCATGGGGATGGCATCGCTAAGCATCTACGCGAACGAGTTGATTCGCGATTTCGGTGCTCGCACGCTGATCCGCATCGGATCCTGCGGCGCGATGCAGCCCGACGTGGCGCTGCGCGATGTGATTCTGGCAATGACCGCCAGCAGCATCAGCACGCCGTCCTCCACCATTCTGCGAGAGTTGAATTTTGCCCCCTGCGCCGACTGGGGGTTGCTGCGCGCTGCCATGCACGCGGCCGAGGCCATGGGCAGCACGCCGCATGTGGGCGGCATCTATTCTTCAGACACGTTCTATGACGAACGTTCCGACCTCACCGATGCCCTGACCCGCCATGGCACGCTGGCCGTCGAGATGGAGGCGGCCGAGCTCTATACCGTGGCGGCGCGGTACGGCGCACGCGCGTTGGCGGTGCTGACCGTGTCCGATCACCTGATCACCGGGGCGGCGCTGGATGCGCAGGCACGCCAGAGCAGTTTTGGCGAGATGGTCGAGATCGCGCTGGCGGCCGCCTTTGGCGTGGATGCGGCCGCGTAGGTGCGAGCGGTGCTTCGCCTCTTGCCAAACGGGCAGGGTGGCATAGGTTGATCGCCATGCCCTACGAATGGTCCCCACCCGTCGTTGGATCGCCGCTGACACGGCTTGATCTGTGGCCGCACCGGTCATTGCCCCGGCGCGGTTTCGCCGGATTCATGGCCGCAACTTGCCTGATGATCTCGCTTCCGCTCTTTGGGCTGTTGGGTACGGTGTTGCTATGGTGGCTGTTGCCGTTCCTTGCACTGGCTGTGGCTGGGCTATGGTGGGCGCTGCAAAGCTCTTATGCCAGCGGGGACATGCACGAGGCGCTGACCATCGACGACCAGGCCGTGCACCTGACGCGCACCAACCCGGGTGGCGATGTGCAGGAATGGGACTGCAACTGTTATTGGGCGCAGGTGGACATGTATCCGACCGGCGGGCCGGTGGCGCATTATCTGACGCTCAAAGGAGACGGGCGCGAGGTGGAGATCGGCGCGTTTCTGTCCGAGGACGAGCGCAAGGCGCTCTATCCGGAGCTGGCGAATGCCCTTCAACTGGCGCGCACAGCTCGCTGACCGGTGCAGCTCTTTCGCCAGCCATTCAATCGCCCGCAATTTTACTTGTAGCCAGCAGATCCAGTCAGGCCCCTTGGCAGAGCCGATCCTTGACGCGCGGGCCGACCGCGCCGAAGTCGATCTGGCCGGTATAGTGCTGCTTGAGCACGCCCATCACCTTGCCCATGTCCCGGATCGAGGTGGCGCCGGTTTCGGCGATCGCCTTGTCCACCGCATCGGTCACTTCGGCCTCGTTCAACTGACGTGGTAGAAATTCCTCGATCACCGCGACCTCGGCACGTTCGCGTTCGGCCAGATCGATCCGCCCGCCTTCTTCGTAGGCGCGTACCGATTCCTGGCGTTGTTTGGTCATCTTGCTGAGTATGGCGAGGACTTCGGCATCGCCCACGCCAGCATCGTCATCGTCGCCGCCCGCCCGCGCAGCAATTTCTTGGTCCTTGATCGCGGCATTGATCAGCCGGAGGGTCGCCAGACGGCTGGCATCTTTGTCCCTCATGGCTTGCTTCAGGGCCGTGTTGACCCGATCACGCAATGTCATGTCGTTTTCATCCCTCGAATTGAGAACGCTAAGCGCCTGGATGGTGACCCGCCGCGTGAGTGGTTTGCGGCGGTCATAAGCATGGGGTCTTACAGAGTCTGGATGGGCCTTGCAACTGCCTGCGACCTGCGGTGCGGCGTTGCCGTTACGTCGCCTGACAGGCAGTAGCACATAGCCGATATCTGCTCTGGTGGCGCCCGCGTCGCGGCTGGCGTAGCCGCCGAAACGGGTGTCAGCAGGCCTGTTCTGTGGCGTTTGCAATATGTCCGAGTGCGACCTTGCAAAACGAGTCGATGATCCGCGATTGCGCGCGCTCTGTCAGGTAGGCGAGGTAATAGTTGGTTTTTACAGTCGCATCAGCGATCGGGATGGCGCGCAGGTTTGGGTGCGCCACAAACTCGAAATCCGCGACGAACCCAATCCCGAGCCCCTGTTCGACAGCCTTCCAGATGGCCTCGCGGCTGCCCAGTTCTAGGACGGGATCGACGGTGATCCCGCGTTTTTTCAGTTCACTTTCAATGGCTGTGCGCGTCGTCGAGCCGGTTTCGCGGCGCACGACTTTCTCGCCCTCGAGTTCGGAGATGGAAATGCTGTCGCGGCCAAAGAACGGATGATCCGAATTCACGAAGGTGACGACGTCATGCACGCTATAGGGCAGGGTGGTCACACGTGGGTCCGATGGTACTTCGGCGATGATACCCACATCTGAATCAAAGGACAGGATGCGTTCGAAGCACCGTGAAGAATTGCCAAAGCGCACCTCTACATTGATCAGGGGATATTTGTGTTTGAAGGCCACGATCATGTCGGTGGCATGAAACGGGCCGACAGCGGCAAGGTTGAGCGTGCCGGCGTGAAATCCCATGAAAGTATCGAGCAGGTTTTCCGCGTCCTGTTCCGCCTGTGTCAGGCGGGATGTGATCTCGAACAACTCCCTGCCGGGGACTGTCAGGCGAATCTCTCGCCCGATCCGGTGAAACAGCTCCACACGGTAGCGTTGCTCCAGCGCCTTGACCTGCGTGGATAGCGTAGGCTGGCTGATATTGAGCACTCTGGCTGCCCGGGAGAAGCCATTGTGCTTTGCAACGGCGTGAAATGACCTGAGTTCTGATTTTAGCATAGCTTGAGTATATGAATGCTATGGATACAATCAATTTGTTAAATGAATCTGATGCCCGCAAACTGACCCCGACCCGAAAATCGACGGGCCCGTTTTCGCGCAAGGGGGATCAGATGTGGACATACAGTAATCCGGTGAATGTCATCTATGGGCCCGGCGCATTCGGCAAACTGGCCGATCTGATCGCGGGCAGGCGCTATGCGCTGGTGACCTATCCCGATCCACCGTTTGCAGATCTCGCGCGCCGAATCGAGATTGCCGCAGGCGCGCCGGTCTTGACGATCAACGATGTGGCACCGAACCCGGATTATGCGCTGCTGGGGATGCAATGCGCGCGATTTGCCGCGCCCGACGCGCAGATTGACGTGATCCTTGCCCTTGGTGGCGGGTCGGTCATCGATTCGGCCAAGGTATTCGCAGCCTCCGGCGGCGATTTTGGCAAAGTTGTCCGATATCTGGAGTCCGGGGGCGGGGCGGAAATGCTGTCATGCCTGCCGATCATCGCCGCGCCCACGACGGCCGGGACCGGTAGCGAAGTTACGTGTTGGGCCACGGTCTGGAACGAGGCAGAGGGCAAAAAGTATTCACTGGCGCATCCCGATCTCTATCCCGAGACAGCGCTGGTCGATCCAGAATTGATGTTGGGTAAACCGCTGGGCCTGACGCTGGCCACGGGTTTGGATGCGCTGTCTCATTCGCTGGAGAGCATCTGGAACGTCAACGCCAATCCGGTGTCCGCACGTCATGCGGTGGCGGCATCAAAGCTGATCATCGAAACTTTGCCGCAATTGGTGCGCGAACCCGGCAATCTGGACCTGCGCAGCGGCATGGCCGAGGCGTCGCTCTGCGCCGGGCTGGCTTTTTCCAACACCAAGACTGCGATTGCGCATAACCTGTCCTACCCGATCACGCTGGGTTGGGGGGTGCAGCATGGCATCGCGTGCTCGTTCACCTTGCCCGTGATCCTGCAGTCGGTGGTCGGCATCGGAGGGTTTCGCGAGGCGGCGCTGCGGGACATCTTTGGCGATGACCTGAACGCCGGAGCGGATCGGCTGACGCAGTTCCTGAATGATCTCGGCATCGGGACCCGCTTCGCCGATCACGGCATCCCGGCCGAAAAATGCGGGGCCATCATCGACGAGGCCTTCGCCGGTGAGCGTGGCAGAAACTTCATCGGCACCAAGGATAATTTCATCGCGGCGGCGCAACAGAAGAATGTCATCAAGTTGTCAGCTGCGTGAACAATAAGCCGGGAAAAGCCCGGCAACTTTCATCCAACTCAAGGAGATAAAAATGAAACTTTCAAATGTAATCAAGGCGGTAATTTCCGGCATGGCGATCGCAACTGCCGGGATCGCGGGTGCAGAAGAGTGCAAGAACCCCGAAGTGCTGCGATTTTCGATGATCCCCACCGAAGAAACGACGCAGGAACTGACGCTGTACCAGCCGATGGTCAATCAGTTGAAAAAGGCAACCGGAAAGAATGTCGAATTCTTTCTGCCGACCTCTTACGCGTCGGTGGTCGAGGCGATGCTGGCCGGTTTTGTCGATATCGGCATGCATGGCCCCTATTCCTATGTGATCGCACAGGAAAAAGACCCGACATTGAAAGTGTTCGCCACCTACGCCAAGCACAAGGGCCATTTTCAGGAGGAAGGCCCCGGCTACAAGGCCGTGCTGGTGTCACGGTCGGATTCCGGTATCTCCAAGATCGAGGACTTGAAAGGCACGGTTGTTGGCCTGACCGACCCTGCGTCGACCTCGGGCAACCTGCTGCCGCGCGTGGCGTTCACCAAAGTGATCGGCGAGGATCTGGAGGATCATTTCAGCCGCGTCGTATATACGGGCGGGCATGACCTGTCGGCGATGGCGGTGCTTGAAGGCCAGGTCGACGTGGCCTTTGTCGCCACACACAGGCTGGATAATGTGATCGACCGCGATCTGGCCACGATGGATGATTTCACGGTGATCTGGGCCTCGCCGGTCATTCCGCAGGATCCTTTCGTCGTGTCAGGCGCGCTGTGCGATGATCTGGTGGAGCAGATCAAGTCCGCGTTCCTTACTCTGAACGATAGCGAAGAGGGGAAGGAATACCTCAAGAACGTGAACGCCAGCAAGTTCGTCGCGATGACGGATGCGGATTACGACATCATCCGGGATCTCAAGGCAGCGAAAGACGCCAAGAAATAATGGCAATGCAGGCACTGACCCGCTGCAATGCGGGTCAGGCCACCGCGGGGAGGAATGACATGGCCGTACTGACCGTCAAGGACCTGAGGGTGCGTTACAGCGCGAAAGGTCCCGAGATACTCAAAGGGATCGATTTCGAAGTCGAAGATGACGACTTTCTGGCGATCATCGGGCCCAGTGGTGCGGGGAAATCAACGCTGATCCGTTGTGTGAACCGGCTGGTGGAACCCTCGGGCGGCAGTATCCATCTGCTGGGCGAGGATGTGTGTAGCCTGAATGCAAGGGCGCTGCGTGGCCTGCGCCGGAATGTCGGGATGATCTTTCAGGAATTCAACCTGATCAACCGGATGTCCGTCATGGATAATGTGCTGTCGGGGCGGCTGGGCTATACCGGCAACATCAGGTCGCTGTTCCGCGCATTTCCGCGAAAAGACGTGGAGCAAGCACTCTATTATCTCGATCGCGTCGGGTTGAGCGATCACATCAACAAGCGCGCCGATGAATTGAGCGGCGGCCAGAGACAGCGCGTCGGCATCGCCCGCGCCCTGATGCAGGCCCCCAAACTGCTCTTGCTGGACGAGCCGACTTCGGCGCTTGATCCCAAGATTTCGCGCGAGGTCATGGCATTGATCCGAGACATCGCGCTTGAACTGAAAGTACCGGCCCTGTGCAACATCCACGATGTGCAACTGGCCAAGGAATTCTGCAACCGGATCATCGGCCTGCAAGATGGCTACAAGAAATTCGATGGGGCGACCGATACGCTGCGGGATTCCGATCTGGATGACATCTACGCGATGGAGGTTCTCTGATCATGGCTGCCACGGACGTCAATCCGACCGCGCTCAGCCTGCAAGCCGACTTGCGGCGCAAGCGATTCCTCAAAATGGGCCTGATCTGGGCCATTGTGCTGTTCTTTGTCGCGTGGTGCGTCCAGGGGACCATCATCGAAGATACCGATTGGGCACGTGTCGGGGGGCGCAGCGGCGTGCTGGGCTCGATCGGGCGGTACCTGACGCTTGACTGGGGGCTGCTGCCCGAATTGCTGATCCCCACGCTGGAAACCTTCATGATGGCCTGCGTTGGCACGGTGGTGGGGTGCTTCTTTTCCCTGCCCGTGGCGTGGCTCGGGGCCGCGAACGTCACCCCCAGCAAGATGATCCTCTATCCGCTGGGCCGGTTCCTGATGGTGCTGAGCCGATCGGTCCATGAAATCGTCTGGGCGCTGATCTTTGTCAGTGCCGTGGGGTTGGGCGCGCTGCCGGGCATTTTGGCCATCGCCATGCGCTCTGTCGGCTTCATATCGAAAATCACCGCCGAGGCGATCGAGAATATCGACGCCAAGCCGGTCGAGGCGATCCGCGCGGTGGGCGGCAACCAGTTTCAGGTGATGTATTACGGTATCCTGCCCCAAATCTACCCGGTGGTTCTGGCGACCGTGATCTTCGAGTGGGACATCAACATCCGACGATCCGCCGTCATGGGGCTGGTCGGTGCGGGGGGGTTGGGATTGTTGTTCTTCCGCCAGATGAACAGCTTCAACTACGGCGGCGTGTCGATGGTGATCCTGGCCATCCTGCTGCTGATCGTCCTAGGCGAGGTGATCTCGCATTATCTGCGCAAAGCAGTGATCTGAGGAGATGGCCATGACCGAACAAATGCCTGCGCCGCGCCCCTCGGACCCGCCCAAGTGGTCGCGCTACCAATACCCTGAATCGCTGATCAAGCATGGCACGTTGCTGGCTGTGCTGCTCTTCCTTGGCTATTCGCTGCATTTTCTCAATGTCGATATCGGCCTGTTGATCGGCGCCTTGGGCCGCTTTGCCGGAGTCATCAGCGAGCGGTACTATCCGCCCGATCTGGAATACGTACTGGATCGCGGATATCTCGAAGCGATCCTCGATACCCTGCAGATGTCATTCCTGGGGGGCTTTGCCGGGGTGTGTCTGGCGATCCCTCTGGCATGGTTTTCGGCGTGGAACGTAACGCCCAGTCGCCGCCTTTTCTTTCCCATCGGTCGGCTCGGGGTCATCTCGTGCCGCGCCATCCACGAAACCATTTGGACGATCCTCTTCGTGTCGGTTCTGGGCTTTGGCATGCTGGCCGGGGTCAGTGCCCTGACGATGTTCTGCATCGGTTTCGCAGGTAAGCTTTTCTCGGACGAGATCGAAGCCATTGATATGGGTCCGGCCGAGGCGATGCGTGCCGTAGGGGCCAATCCGTTCCAGGTGTTCCTGTTCGCAGTGGTGCCGCAGGTCCGCGTCGCCTTTACCGGCATCGCGATCTATACTTGGGACGTGGCGTTTCGTGCCGCGACGGTGGTTGGTTTCTTTGGCGGCGGTGGGATGGGCTGGTATCTCAAGCGCAACGTTCAGCAATTGGAAAACCTGCGGGTTGCCGCGATCATCCTGTCGATCATCGCGATGGTGCTGGTGGCCGAGTTCCTCTCGGGCTGGCTGCGAGCGACGGTGAACCGGGCTAAATAGTCATATCAGATCACGAAAATCGGGTCGGCAGTCAGAGTTTTGCGACCCGGCAAGAAAGGAAACACGATGTCGATATCTTCCCCCGTTACGGTGAATGAGCGCCGCTACCCCGTGCCGCAGGTTTGTGCGATCGCGATTTGTCTGGACGGGTGCGAACCTGCCTA